>OOIF01000001.1_pt1 | contig 275640 bp, 256 predicted proteins | sample 1691961 | NCBI WGS metagenome assembly OOIF01 (sample SAMN06348146, study PRJEB24527) | human gut metagenome | biome: human gut; feature: ankylosing spondylitis patient; material: feces | host: Homo sapiens | place: China | collected 2015-10 | reverse complement strand
GCGCTCGAAGCGCACGAGCCGCATCGTGAAGGGAACGATCGTCCCCGTCGCTTCGTTCGTGAAGCGGTGAAACGAGTTGCAGTAGCCCGAGGCAAGGTAGCTCTGCACGAAGGTGCCGCGTCCCTGCTCGCGGTAGAGGACGTTCTCTTCCACGAGTTCCTGGATGGCCTTTCGCACCGTGCCCTGCGAAACGCCGAGCTGTTCGGCGAAAAGCTTTTCGCTCGGCAGCATCTCCCCGGCCTTCCAGTGCCCGGCGGCGAGTTCGCCGAGGATGTGATCCTTGACCTGGCGGTAGAGGAGATTGCGAACGAAGGTCGTCATGCGGGATTCTCCGCCGCGAGAACGACGGTGAGGTCGTCAACGACGACCGTTTCGCCGCCGCGCAGCTTCCGGGTCTTGCGGGTCTCCACCTCGCCGTCCACCGTCACTTCGCCCTCGGCGATGCGGTGTTTGGCCTGCGCACCCGAGTCGGCCGCGCCCACCGCCTTGAGAAGAGCGTCAAGCGTAATGTATTCGCCTCGAATGGCGAAAGTCATGTTTCGGGGCATCCTGCCCTCCTTTCCGTAGTGTGGTCCGAACCGCGGAGCTTCTTTGCGTTCGGACAAAGGTTGTATGCATGGCGGCAAAAAACGGCCGCCGGCAACGTCGAGACGTGCCAGAATCATCGGTTCTCATCTTAACAAACGGGACGGCGCTTCTCCCTCGCAAAATGCGTCCGCCCGACAAGAACAATGCTCAACGCCATCACAATCATCGTGCTCTTTCAGCTCGCGGGCGAGGCGCTCGCGATGCTCACGGGCATCCCCGTTCCGGGGTCGGTACTCGGAATGGTCTTCCTTCTTCTCGCCTTCTTCGTGAAGGACGACCTGATCGACCTCATCCGCCCCACGGGCGGGGTTCTCCTTTCGAACCTGTCGCTTCTCTTCGTCCCCGCGGGGGTCGGCATCATCCGACACGTCGCGCGCTTTGAAGCGGAAGGCGTCGGCATTGCCGTGACGCTCGTTCTCTCGACCCTCATCGCCATGGCCGTGACGGCCTGGACGATCCAGCTCGTCTCGAAGGCCTTGGGCGTCCATGACGCGGAGGAGGACTGATCATGACGGAACTCTGGCAGCATTTTGCGTCCGAAAACATCTTCTGGCTCGGGCTCACGCTCGCGATCTATCTTTTCGGGCACTTTCTCTACCGCAAATCGCGCTTCTTTCCGCTTCTGAGCCCCATCATCGTGAGCGTCGTGCTCCTCATCGCTGTTTTGGCGCTCTCGGACACGCCTTACGAAACCTATTTCGAAGGGGCGCAGACGATTCATCTTCTCCTCGGCCCCGCAACCGTCGCGCTCGCCATTCCGCTCTTTGATCAGCGCGCGCGCCTCATTCAGCTCTTCGTGCCCCTTGTGACGGGACTCGTCGTCGGGGGCGTCGTCGCCGTTCTGAGCGTCATCGTGATCGGCGTGCTCTGCGGTCTTTCGACCGAGACGCTGCTCTCGCTCGTGCCGAAGTCCGTCACGACGCCGATCGCCATGGGGATTTCCGAAGCGATCGGCGGCATGCCCGACCTCACCGCGGCGCTCGTCGTCATTACGGGGATCTTCGGCTCCGTCGTCGGACGCGGTTTCTTCCGCTTGATCCGTGTTTCGTCCGACACCGCCAAGGGCGTTGCGCTCGGCGTTTCCGCCCACGGCATGGGCACGAGCGCCGCCTTCAGCATTTCGCCTAAAGCGGGCGCCTTCTCCGGGCTCGCCATGGGGATTTCGGGCCTTCTGACGGCCTTCCTCGCGCCCTATCTCGGCGTTCCCGTTCTCGAGTGGCTCACGCGCTGAGCGAGCGAACCACGTCGGCAACGCGGACGTAGGGCACGCGCCCCGCGGCCTGGCCGAAACTCAAGGCCACGGCCGCGCCTTCGCCCGCGGCCATGAGGCGCTTTCGCAACTGCGCCGTCCAGGGCTCGAACAACCCCGCGGGCGGTCGATCGGCGCAGGCCATTTCCTTCGCAAGTCCCGACACGAAGTCGTTTCGCAGATACCACCCGTCGGTCGTTCCTTCGAAGGGACCGTACACGTAGTCGGCGGGCGAACTCTCCGTGGCGGCCCACTGATAAAAGCCGTCCGCGCGGGCTTCCTCCGTCGTAAGGAAAGCCGAACCGACAAGACAGGCGTCGGCTCCGAGAACCTTCGCCGCACGCACCTGCTCGGGCGTGACGATGCCGCCCGCGGCGATCAGGGGCAGTCCCGTCGCACGCTTCACGTGGGGAAGAAGAGACATCAGCCCGACCGCGGCCGCCCCCGTGTCGACCGAAGACCAACGGGGGCCGCCCGCTTCCGCGCCCTGCACGACGATCGCGTCGACGCGCGCCGCGCGCGCCACCTTGGCTTCCCGCAGGGTCGTCGCCGTCGCGACGTTGAGGACGCCCGCTACGCGAAGCGCGTCCTCTTCGGGCTCGCGAAAGGCGCCGAAGGTCGAAATCATCGCCGCGGGACGCGCTTCGAGCCAGAAGCGGAAACGCTCTTCGAAGCTCTGCAGAGGATCGAATTCAAGGAAGGCGTCGGCGAGACTCGCCTCCGTCCACCCCGCGCCCGAGAGCTCGATCGCTTCGCGGTAGCGTTCGACGAACACCCTCGCCCACCGCCAGGAACATTCCTTCGTGAGCGGAAAGGCCTTGACGTCGGGCGCGCGAAGCGCCACGGCGAAGGGTTTGTCGGTACCCTTGCGCAGCGCTTCCAGATAGGTCTTCGGGTCCGCGACGTCGTCCGCGGGCACCACGCCGAGGCCGCCCGATTCGGACACGGCCGCCACGAATTCGGGCGGCAGATCCGTCGCCATCGGAGCGCTCCAGACCGGCACCGTCACCCCGAGACGCTCGGAAAGAGAACGGTTGGAATCGTTTTCGTTCATAATTCTGGTTTTACCGTATTGGGAATTTGCATTGTAGCGATTCGACCGGTCGGCGACGATCGGCGGTTCGCCCGCACCACACCATGAGTCAGAAAGTTGTGATCGGCCTCTCGGGCGGCGTCGACTCCGCCGTGAGCGCCTGGCTCCTCAAAGAACAGGGCTTCGACGTCATCGGCCTCTTCATGAAGAACTGGGAGGATGACGACGACACGGAATACTGCTCCTCGCGTCAGGACTTCATCGACGCAACCGCCGCGGCGGACGTGATCGGCATCGACATCGAGGCCGTCAACTTCGCCAAGGAATACAAGGAGCGCGTCTTCGCGGACTTCCTTCGCGAATACAGTGCGGGGCGCACCCCCAATCCGGACGTCCTCTGCAACGCCGAAATCAAGTTCCGCGCTTTTCTCGACCACGCCATGACGATGGGGGCCGACTGGATCGCGACGGGCCACTATGCGCGCGTGCGCCGCACCGAAGCGGGCGTACAGCTCCTTCGCGGCACCGACCCGAACAAGGACCAGAGCTACTTCCTGCATCGTCTCTCGCAGGAACAGATCTCGCGCGTGCTCTTTCCCGTAGGCGGTCTTCTCAAGACGCAGGTGCGTGCGCTTGCCGAACGCATCGGACTCCCGAACGCCAAGAAGAAGGACTCGACCGGGATCTGCTTCATCGGCGAGCGGCCGTTTCGCGAATTCCTGAACCGCTATCTTCCGACGCACCCGGGCCCGATCAAGACGCCCGACGGGAAGGTCGTGGGCGAACACATGGGGCTCTCCTTCTACACGCTCGGCCAGCGCAAAGGCATCGGCGTGGGCGGCCTCAAGGACGCGACGGGCGAACCCTGGTTCGTCGCCCGCAAGGATCTTGCGACGAATACCCTCTGGATCTGTCAGGGGCACGACCATCCGTGGCTTTTGGCCGACCGCCTGCGCGCGGCGGAGCCGAGCTGGATCGCGGGCCGCGCGCCCGATCCCGAAGCGAAGCTCACCGTGAAGACGCGCTATCGCCAAAAGGACACGCCCTGCCGTCTCACCGACGTGAGCGCGAAAAACTTCACGCTCCTCTTTGACGACGAACCGCAGTGGGCGGCAACCCCCGGCCAGAGCGCCGTTCTCTATCAGGGAGACGTCTGCCTCGGCGGCGGCTTCATCGACACGTCGCACACCATCGGGTAAGAAAAACCGAACTTTCCATATGCAGAGAGGCGCCCTCGCGGGCGCCTCTCTTAATGTGTATGGCCGAATTTTCGCGTTTAGCCTTCGGACTTCTGCGCGTGGCGCGCGTCGATTTCCTTTTGCTTGCGCTTGCCGATCCAGTGGCCGGCCGCCACCACGATCAGAGCGCCCACCACGGCCGCGGGATAGTGCATCGACGCCGCATCGGCCCAGTGTTCAACCACCCAGGCGTCGCTCACGACCATGCCGCCCGCGATCCAGCCGAGAAGGCCGCCGCCGAAGTAGATGATGATCGGGAAGCGGTCGAGGAGCTTCAGGATCACCTGGCTGCCGAACACGATGAAGGGCACCGAAACGACGAGGCCGAAGATGATGAGGAGGGTCTGGTGCGCCTCATGCGCCTGCTGCGCGGCGCCCGCAATGGCGATGACGTTGTCGAAGCTCATGACGAAGTCGGCCACGATGATCGTCTTGATCGCGCCGATCAGACGGCCGCTTCCTTCGATCTTGTCGTGCGCGCCGTCGTCTGGAATCAAAAGCTTCATGCCGATCCAGAGCAGGAGCACGCCGCCCGCCACCTTGAGGAAGGGGAGATCCAGCAGCATGACGGCGAAGGTGATCAGAATCACGCGCAGTACGATCGCACCGGTCGTACCCCAGAAAATGCCGAGCTTGCGCTGTTCGTGCGGCAGGTTTCGACAGGCCATGGCGATGACGACGGCGTTGTCGCCCCCCAAGAGAATGTCGATCATGATGATCTGACCGATGGCGCCCCAGTGCAGATTGACCAGGATGTCCCAAATCGCTTCCAAAATATCCTCCATGGAGAATGAGTAAGATGGGAAAAATTTTAACAAAGGGATCCCCGAGCACAAGCCGAAGACACCGCTTTTTACGCAAAAAGCGCTAGAAAATCAAAGTCCCCAGTCCGTCACGTCCTCTTCCTCCACGATCACGCGGCCGCGAAGGACGTCGTCGACGCTCGACATGCTGAAGCCCCGGTAGAGGAGATAGCGGATCTGCTTTTCGCGCTCCTTTCGATCCGCGGGCAATTCCCCGAAGCGGCGCTTCCATAGACGGTAGCAGCGCACGTTTTCGGGTTCGGCGATTTCGTCCATCGCGATCTTCGCCGTTTCCTGCGCCACGCCCTCGCGGCGCAGTTCCTCGCGGATGCGCCGGTCGCCCAAAACCGAAGCCTTGTTGCGGGCGCGAACCTTGGCGAAACGCTCGTCCGAGAGATAGCCCCAGCGCTCCATGTCGTTTAAGGCCTCGTCGACGTCCGCCTCGGTTTCTCCTTCTTCGAGGCTTCGAAGAAGTTTCTCGCGCAAGGCCTTTCTCGTGTACTCGCGCCGGGCGAGCGCCGCCGCGGCGCGCATCTTGAGACTGCGCTTCGGGCGCTTTCGCCCCTTCTTTTCGACCTTTTCCTTCGCGCGCCGTTCCCATTCCTCGGGATCGTTGCAGTACTCGAACTCAAAGGGATCCTCGGGCTCCTGCCTTCGGGCGCGCCGGCCCGTGCGCACGGGACGCTCCGAGCGTTCGGCCAGAAAGGCCTCTGCCGAGCGAGGCGCATCAAGAGTGCGCGGCCGCGCTTCGAACGTCTCCTCGGGTTCCGGCTCGGGTGCGGCCGGCGCCTCGGGAGCTGGTTCGGGCGGCGCCTCCGTATAGGGCAGCACCTCGCCGTCGTCTCCGAAGACGAAGAGTTGTCCTTCCTCCCAGTTGTCTTCGCTGTTGCGCTTCACCTTCGTCTCCCATTAACGGAAAAGGACCCGAAGGTCCTTTTCTCTCCGGATGGCCGGACGGTTAGAGTTCGATGTCCTCGTCATCCATCACGACGGACTCGTCGCTCGACACCGTGTTGTGGTGCACGCCCTTGAGTTCGCGGATCTTGTTTTCGATCTCTTCGCAGAGTTCGGGATTCGCGCGCAGGAAGTCGCGGGCGTTTTCCTTGCCCTGGCCCAGACGCGTGCCGTTGTAGGAGTACCAGGCGCCGGCCTTTTCGATCACGTCGAGTTCGCTGCCGATGTCGATGATTTCCCCGAGACGCGAGATGCCTTCGCCGTAGAGGATGTCGAAGACCGCTTCGCCGAAGGGAGGCGCCACCTTGTTCTTGACGACCTTGACGCGCGTCTGATTGCCGATCACTTCGTCGCCCTTCTTGATCGAGCCCACGCGGCGGATGTCCATGCGCACCGAGGCGTAGAACTTGAGGGCGTTGCCGCCCGTCGTCGTTTCCGGATTGCCGTAGCCGCCGATCTTCATGCGGATCTGGTTGATGAAGAGCACCATCGACTTCGTGCGCATGATCGAGGCGGTGAGCTTGCGAAGGGCCTGCGACATGAGGCGCGCCTGCAGACCGGGGAGCGAGTCGCCCATTTCGCCTTCGATTTCGCTCTTGGGCGTCAAGGCCGCCACCGAGTCCACGACGATCAGGTCGACCGAACCCGAACGCACGAGGGCGTCCGTGATTTCCAGGGCCTGTTCGCCCGTGTCGGGCTGGCTGATGAGAAGGTCGGGAAGGTGCACGCCGAGACGCTGCGCATACTTGATGTCGAGCGCGTGCTCCGCGTCGATGAAGGCGCAGGTGCCGCCCTTTTTCTGCATTTCCGCGATGACCTGCAGGGCGAGCGTCGTCTTGCCCGAAGATTCCGGACCGTAGACCTCGATGATGCGGCCGCGCGGCAGACCGCCCACGCCGAGCGCGAGGTCGAGACCGAGCGAGCCCGTCGACACCGTTTCGATGTCTTCGGCTTCGGACCCTTCCGCCATGCGCATGATGGAGCCCTTGCCGAACTGCTTTTCAATGTTCGCGAGCGCCGCGGCCAAAGCCTTTTTGCGTTCTTCGCCTTCCAAACGTTCGGGGCGCGGAGGAGGATTGTTCTTGGCAGCCATGATCTGTCCCTTTTCAAAAAATCGACTATAGCGTCGTTTTATAGGTGCCCATCAAAAGATAGTCACCCGCAACGTCTCTCTTACAAATACAAAAATCCCTTTGATATCAATAGGATGAGAAAAGGATTCCCTTTGCATGATGGTATGATGCCTGAAAATTTCGCGTTTGCCAAGGTTAAAGTTGTTAGTGGTTACCCTAACAAATCTAACAACACCTTCAAGCGCCCGCATTACACCGTTCGAAATTTTCGACCCAATCGAAAAATAGTTCTTGACATTTTTCGGCGGTTCAGGTATGATTCATCCCCTAGGTTGATTGTTCCTCGCCAACTGAAGCATACGCTTCCTACTGGGGGTCGTTAGCTCAGCCGGTAGAGCAGCGGACTTTTAATCCGTTGGTCGTGGGTTCGATTCCCGCACGACCCACCAAGACGAGACAATTCACACCGGGAACGTAGCTCAGCTGGTAGAGCAGCGGACTCTTAATCCGTCGGTCTAGGGTTCGAATCCCTACGTTCCCACCACATCAGGCCCGTCGCAGAGTGTTCTGCGGCGGGCTTTTTCCTTACGGCGTCCCCGCAGTCGACTTCTTCGAGGTAATACCGCAAGGAATGAGGAAAAATCGGGCCGAACGCGACGGATTGCCGCTGCGCCTCGCCTACACTGTCCCGAAACCCTTTTTGCGGACATCCCATGATCAAACTACAAAACATCACGCAAACCTACACGACGCCCGAGGGGAAGACCTTTGATGCGCTCAAGAACGTTTCGCTCGAAATCCGTCCGGGCGAAATCTTCGGCATCATCGGGCGCTCGGGCGCCGGGAAGAGCACGCTCGTGCGCTGCATCAATCTTCTCAACCGTCCCACGTCGGGGAACGTCGTCGTAGACGGCAAGGTTCTCACCGACCTCTCGGAAGCGGAACTCCGTGAAGCCCGCCGTTCGATCGGCATGATCTTCCAGCAGTTCAACCTCCTCTCCTCGCGCACGGTCTACCGAAACGTCGCGCTGCCCCTCGAACTCGCCGGCCTTCCCGAAGAGAAGATCCGCGAGAAGATCACGCCCCTGATCGAACTCGTGGGCCTGGCCGACCACGCCCACAAGTATCCCTCGCAGCTCTCGGGCGGGCAGAAGCAGCGCGTGGGCATCGCGCGTGCGCTCGCGAACGATCCGAAGGTGCTTCTCTCCGACGAAGCCACCTCGGCTCTCGACCCGGAAACGACGGTCGCCATTCTCGACCTTCTGCAGCGCATCAACCGCGAGCTCGGCGTCACGATCGTCATGATCACGCACGAAATGAACGTCGTGAAGCAGATCTGCGAACGCGTCGTCGTGATGAATCAGGGCGAAATCGTCGAATCGGGCGACGTCATCGACATCTTCAGCCGTCCGCAGTCCGAAACGACCCGCGCCCTCATCGGGAACGTCATGGCGCGCGACCTTCCCGAATCGGTGATCCGGGTCTTCCGCAACGCCCGTGAAAACGCCGAGGAAGGAAAGTCCGTGCATCTCCTTCGCCTCGCCTTTGTGGGAAGCGAAGTCACGAAGCCCGTCATCTCCGAGTGTTCGCAGCGCTTCCACGTGAACCTCAGCATTCTGCGCGGCACGGTCGACGACCTGCACGGCCGCACGCTCGGCACCCTCACGGTGCTCGTCGAAACCCCCATCGCGGACTACATCCGCGTCATCGAATTCATCCGCTCCCGCGGCGTAATCGTGGAGGAACTCAACGATGTCCTCTGACATGCTCGTCATCATTTGGCAGTCGCTCCTCGAAACCCTCGCGATGGTCGCCATCTCCGGGGGCGTGGGCGCGCTTCTCGGCGTCCCCCTCGGGGTCGTTCTCTTCATCACCGACCGCAAGTCCTTCGTTCCGATGCCCGCCTTCAACGCCGTGCTCGGAACCGTGATCAATGCGCTGCGTTCGGTGCCCTTCATCATCCTGCTCGTCGCGATCATTCCCTTCACGCGCCTCGTCGTGGGGACCTCGATCGGGACGGCCGCCGCGGTCGTGCCGCTTACGCTCGCCGTCGCGCCCTTCATCGCCCGCATCGTCGAAACGAGCCTGCGTGAAGTCGACAAGGGCCTCATCGAAGCGGCGCAGTCCATGGGCGCGACGAACCTGCAGATCGTCACGAAGATCCTTCTTCCCGAAGCGATGCCCGGCATCGTCTCGGGTCTCACGATCTCGATCATCGCCTTGATCGGGTACAGCGCCATGGCGGGCGCCATCGGCGGGGGCGGCCTCGGCGACCTTGGCATCCGCTACGGTTATCAGCGCTTCATGCCCGAAGTCATGTGGACGGTCGTTCTCATCCTGATCGTTCTCGTGCAGGGCATCCAGATGATCGGCGACTGGATCGTCCGCAAGATCAGCCACAAGTGAGTTTTTTGGCGCGGCCGGCCCCACAAAGCGGGGCCGCCGTGCTACACTTCATGCTCTCTGCGGGCGGGTGTAGCTCAATGGCAGAGCAATAGCCTCCCATGCTAAAGACGAGGGTTCGATTCCCTTCACCCGCTCCAGCCTCCCTCCTCCTCTCCGCCGACTCGTTGCGGAAGACTCCCCCAAGCAGAAGATCGTCGTCGTGTCACGGGTTGTTCGTGGTGCGATTTTTGTGTTTCTCTTCCGATCATCACCATGGAAAAACCCGAACTCACGCCCGAAGAGCTCGAAGCGCTCAAGAACCGTCACATCCGCAGCTTCGTCATGCGCCGCGGCCACATTTCGGCCGCTCAAAAGCGCGCGCTCGAGGAAACCTTCCCGCGCTATCAGATCGAATACCGTCCCGAAACGCTCGATTTCACGGCGGCCTTCGGGCGCGAAGCCGACACGGTTCTCGAAATCGGCTGCGGCATGGGCGAGACGACGGCCGCCATCGCGGCCGCGCATCCGGAGGTGAATTTCCTCGGCTGTGAAGTCTTCGTCGCGGGCGTGGGGGCGCTTGCGAAGCGCCTCGACGAAATGGGGCTCGAGAACGTGCGCATCGTCCGCCACGACGCCGTTGAAATCGTCCGCGACATGATCCCCGAAAATTCGCTCGCGGGCGTGCACATCTACTTTCCCGATCCCTGGCGCAAGGCCCGTCACCACAAGCGCCGCCTCGTCGCGCAACCCTTCATCGGCATGCTCGCCTCCCGCATTCGTCCGGGCGGCTACATCCACTGCGCCACCGACTGGGAAAACTACAGCGAACAGATGCTCGAGGTCCTCGAAGGGGAGCCCCTTCTTGAAAACCTCCACGGCAAGGGGAACTTCAGTCCCGTCATGGGGAACCCCCTCTGTGAGCGTCCCCGCACGAAGTTCCAGGCCCGAGGCGAGCGCCTCGGCTACGGCATCTGGGACCTCGTCTACATCCGCCGCTAACGACTCCCGACTCCGATACCAAAACGGCCCGAGCATTGCGCTTCGGGCCGTCTTGTTGTGTATGTGCGCGGGGACCGTCGTCAGAAGGTTTCGCCGCCTTCCCAGGAGACCCAGCCCGTGGCGGCCGTGACGAGGATCACGACGCCGAAGAGAATGCGGTACCAGCCGAAGGCCTTGAAGTTGTTGGTCGAGACGTAGCGCAGAAGCCAGTGCACAACGAGAAGGGCCGAGAAGAAGGACACGGCCGTCCCGATCGCGAGCCCCGGAAGGTTCGCCATGTGCAGCACCTCGCGGGACTTCCAGAGGTCGTAGACCGTGGCGCCGAAGATGGTCGGGATCGAAAGGAAGAAGGAGAATTCCGTCGCGGCCTTTCGCGAGAGCCCCAGAACAAGGCCCCCGATGATGGTCGCGCCCGAACGGCTCGTCCCCGGAATCATCGCGAGGCACTGGCAGAAGCCCACGGCGAGCGCGTCCTTCCACGTCATGTCGTCCATCGTCGCGACGCGCGGGACGATCCCGAGGCGCTCCTGACGGTTTTCAATCCACAAAATGAGGAGCCCGCCCACGACGAGCGCCACGGCGACCGTCACGGCGTTGAAGAGATAGGCCTTGATGAGGCCCGCCACGAGCACGCCGATCACGGCCGCGGGCAGAAAGGCCACGATCGTGTTGACGGCGAGGCGCTGCTCCTTGGGTTCGGAGAAGAGGCCCTTCAGGACCGAGAGAATGCGGGCGCGGTAGTACCAGCAGACGGCCAGAATCGCCCCCGCCTGAATCGCGATCACGAAGGTGTCAGACCCCGGCGTCTGGGCGAATCCCACCGCGTCCGCAGCGATGATCAGGTGCCCCGTCGAGCTGACGGGCAGAAACTCCGTCAAGCCTTCGACGATGCCGAGCACGGCCGCCTGAAACCAATAAAACCAATCCACGCTTGTCTCCTTTCCGATGAAGCCCTTTCGAAACCCGTCATGTTAGCGGAATCGCCGTGAAGTCCGAGTCGTGAGCCTCATCCTTTTTGTATTCGAGCTGTTACTTTGCTAAGATGCCTCGATTTCTCTTTCCGAACGGATATTTCTCATGACCACGACGCACCTGCGCTTTGACAACGAAGAAGTCAACGAAATTCAGGACCTGCTCGAGTCCTGCGGCAACGACGAAACGATGGACATCGGCGTCATCGACGGATTTTTCACGGCGCTTTCGGTTCTGAAGAATCCCCGCCCCGACGACGTGGTGATCCCCTATCTCTTTTCGGTCACGGGCGACGCGGCCGCCGTCCCGAAGAACGAACGTCTCTTCGAGCTCCTCACGCTTCGCCGCAACGTCGTGAACGCGGCGCTTCGCGCGGGGAACGGCCTCGACCCGATCATCCTGCCGATTCTCGACGACAATGAAAACCCGATCGAAGGACCCGACGGCATCGAAGCGGTCTCACCCTGGTGCGCGGGCTTTTTCATGGGGCTCTTTCAGGGCGCCTCCGAAAAGCTCGTCCTCTCCGACGCGGCGCACGCGGCCCTCGCGGTGATCGCCTCCTACATTCCCGACGACACCTTCGAATTCTCGGACGAAGAAAAGACCGCCCGCGAACTCTGGGACGCCGTCTCGGGCGAGGAAGCCGTCAAGGTGAGCCTTGCCGACGCGCTCTACCGCATCGTGGAGGCGGCCTACCGCCTCAAGGCCGAATGGAATCCGAACGCCCCGGTGCGCAACACCGCCGCGCGCGTGGGCCGCAACGACCCCTGCCCCTGCGGCAGCGGCAAAAAGTACAAGCAGTGCTGCGGCAAGAAGTAAGCGCGCCGTTAGAAAAGCGCTTTGCCGCCTGAGGCGCGATAGGCCCGGGCGGCAAACCGGAGGGGCGAGAGCGCCCCGACAAGCGCCGCTTCGAGGAGCGGCGCTTCACCCGCCATTTCCCGCACGAGCGTCTGCGCGCAAAGCCTCCCCCAGGTGATGCCGCGCGAGCCCATCGCCGTGCAGAGCCACAGTCCCTCGGCCGTCGGAAGATCCTTTTCCTGCGGTACGCCCCGAAAAGCGAGTCCCCTCAAGGCCTCGGCGTCGGGCGCCGCCCCCACCACGGGGAGGCGGTCCGCCGACACCGCCCGCACGCCTTCGTAGAACGCGACGGGAAGCGGCGTCTCTGCGGGGGTTACGACGTCTCCGAAAGTTTCGAAATTGTGTTCGTGCGCGGCTTCGGCCGTCAGCACCCTGGCGTCCCCGCGCTCGTACGTGGCGCCTACGCCCACGAAACCGTCGAGTTTTCCCAGGTAGCCGTGTCCCGTGAGCGCCGTGCGAAGTCCCGGATACGGGTCGTTTCCCAAGAGGCTGATGCGCCCGTAAAGGGGCTCGATCGGAAGCAGTGTGTCCGGGAGATTCGCAAGTCCCGCGCTCGCGCAGCCCGCCGCAATCACCACGGCGTCGGCCCGAGCCGCAACTTCGCCCGCGGGCGTAAGGGCGAGCCATTCGCCGGCGCGTCGTTCCAGAGAAACGCGCGTGTTGCAGCGGATCGGGGCGCCGCTTTCCGCAAGAAGCGTGCGCGCAAGACGCCCCACACGCACGAGTCCCGCGCCTTCGTACCACCAGGCGCTCCGATTCACCGAAAGACCCGAAAGAGACTGCGCCTCGTCGCGCGACACCCATCGTGCAAAATCGGACGGCATCGGGAAGGGGCGCGCTTCGGCGCGGGCGGCCATCCAGGCTCTTTCGGTTTCTTCGTCCCGCGCCACGTCGAGAACCCCCACGGGGGCCCAGCAGTCGGGATGACGCAGAAGCGTTTCCCGCGCGCAGGCGAATCCCGCGCGCGTAAGCGCGAAAAGGGGATTGTCGGAGGCCTGCCAGTGCGGGTGCAGAAGGCCGCAGCAAAGCGCGCTCGCCCCGGCCGCGGGCACCTGATGCGCGTCGAGTACCGTGACGCGCACGCCCCGCGCCGTAAGGGCTTCCGTGACAAAAGCCCCCGCGAGCCCCGCTCCGACCACGAGAACTCGTTCGGGGAGGGTTCGTGCGGGCCGGCTTTGTCCTTTGCGGCGCCAACCGTCGGGCGTTTTCAGAAAGGCGCCGCCCGGATCGACGTCCTCGGGCAGATGAACGAGCGTATCGGGCTGTGCGAGTAGAAGGTGTTCGTCGGGCGCGTCGAGCCACATCTCGTCGATGCGTCCCGTCCAGGCCCGACGGCGCCGCGCCTTGGGGACGGCCGCCACCGCTTCTTCTCCGTACGGGGTCTCGCGGACGTGAAAGCCCGGCATCCGCGCCCCGTCCGGCTCGACAAAGGAGAGACGCACGAAAGACGGGCGGCTCCCGAGGGAAACCGCCCGCATGTGGCGGGAGAAGGCCTCTTCTCCCGCCCGTCCTTCAAACAAAACGACTTCGCGCCTTGCCGGCATGTCTCAGTGCTTCAAGGGCTTGAAGCGCAGACGCTTGGGCTGGCAGGCCGCTTCGCCGAGGCGGCGGCGCTTGTCGGCCTCGTACTCGTTGTAGTTGCCGTCGAAGAACACCACCTTCGAATCCCCTTCAAAGGCGAGGATGTGCGTGGCGATGCGGTCGAGGAACCAGCGGTCATGCGAGGTGACGAGCGCGCAGCCCGCGAATTCGAGGAGGGCCTCTTCGAGCGCGCGCAGGGTTTCGACGTCGAGGTCGTTCGACGGTTCGTCGAGGAGCAGAACGTTGCCGCCCGCAAGCAGGGTCTTCGCAAGATGCAGACGACCGCGCTCGCCGCCCGAGAGGGCGCCCACGAGCTTTTGCTGGTCGCCCCCCTTGAAGTTGAAGCGGCCGATGTAGGCGCGGCTCGACATCTGGAACTTCCCGACCTGCAGAACGTCGTTGCCTTCCGAAACGGCTTCAAAAACGGTCTTGTCGTTCGGGAGCGAATCACGCATCTGATCGACCGCGGCGATGCGCACGGTCTGACCGATCTTGATCGAACCCGAGTCGGGCGTTTCCTTGCCCGTAATCATCTTGAAGAGCGTGGACTTCCCCGCGCCATTCGGACCGATCACGCCGACGATGGCGCCGGGCGGAATGCGGAAGGAAAGATCGTCGATCAGGAGACGGTCGCCGAAGCCCTTCGAGACGTGTTCGAACTCGATCACGTCGTTGCCGAGGCGTTCCGCCACGGGGATGAAGATTTCGTTCGTTTCGTTGCGGGCCTGGTATTCGTAGCTCGAGAGCTCTTCAAAGCGCGAGAGACGGGCCTTCGACTTCGCCTGACGGCCCTTGGGATTCTGACGGACCCATTCGAGTTCGTGCTGAATCGCCTTCATGCGGGCGTCCTGCTGACGCTGTTCGATCTCGAGGCGCTTTTCCTTCTGATCAAGCCACGAGGAATAGTTCCCCTTCCAGGGAATGCCCTCGCCTCGGTCGAGTTCGAGAATCCACTCGGCCGCGTTGTCGAGGAAGTAGCGGTCGTGCGTCACGGCGACGACGGTCCCCGGGAAGCGGTGCAGGAACTGTTCGAGCCATTCCACGCTTTCGGCGTCGAGGTGGTTCGTCGGTTCGTCGAGAAGCAGCATGTCCGGGCGCGAGAGAAGCAGGCGGCAGAGCGCCACGCGGCGTTTTTCGCCCCCCGAAAGGTTCCCGATCTTCGCATCCCACGGCGGCAGGCGCAGCGCGTCGGCGGCGATTTCCATCTGCGTTTCGGTGTTCGTCCCCGCGGCGGCGATGATCGCTTCGAGACGCGCCTGTTCGGCGGCGAGCGCGTCGAAGTCCGCGTCGGGTTCAGCGTAGGCGGCGTACACGGCGTCAAGCTTCGCCTGCGCCTCGATGATTTCGCTCATGCCCTCTTCGACGGTTTCGCGCACGGTCTTTTCGGGATCGAGCTGCGGCTCCTGCGGGAGGTAGCCGATCTTGATCCCGGGCATCGGAACGGCTTCGCCTTCGATGTCCGTGTCGACCCCCGCCATGATCTTGAGGAGCGTCGACTTGCCGGCGCCGTTCAAACCGAGAACGCCGATCTTGGCGCCCGGGAAGAAGGAAAGGGAAATGTCCTTGAGGATTTGTCGCTTCGGCGGAACCACCTTGCCGACGCGATTCATCGTGAATACGTACTGAGCCATAAAGGATAGAAAGAGCCCCGGCGCGGGGACCGGGAAGGTTGTTGATAGAAAATCAGGAGCGGGAGCGGCGGTGCTTCTTCTTTGTGCCGAAGTACCCGCGGAAAATCCAGTAGCGACGCAGGCGGTCGATGCGCTCGAGCTCGCGCTCGCGCTCCTCGCCCATCGCCTCGGGATGGAACTTGCGCCACTTCTTGAGCGCCCCCGAGCGGTCCATGTCTTCGAGGATGCGGCGAAGCCACGCGGGCATCCAGCTCGTCACAAGGGACGCCTGAAAGTCGATGAGAGCGGGACTGCCGTCGGGGCGCATGACGATGTTTCCCGTGCCGCGCAGGTCGAGGTGCACGACGTCGCGCGCGTGCATCTCGTCGAGGAGCTTTTCGAAGGCTTCGAGAAATTCGATCGTCACCTCTTCGCGCGTCACGCGGCTGAGATTCCGGCCTTCGACGAAGCTCACCGCGATGGCGTCGGCGTCGATCCGGAAGGCGTCCTCGGCCACGCCGTCGACGCCGGAGAGCCGGCGCAGAATCTTGAGCTCCCGTCCGAGCAGGAAGGGAGCGAGCAAACGGCGCACCCACCAGGAACGGGACGAAAAGTCCTTGACCGTCCAGCGGCGTCCCTTCCAGGTGACGCAGGTGACGACGGCGTTCGCGGCACGTCCGTCGCGCAGCAGCTGTACGTCGGCCTGGGCCAGATCTTCGCGAGTGAAGGGTTTATCCGACATCCTGTGGCATAGCTCCTAAAAGAAGAGGCAGCGGGTCGCCCCGACTGCCTCCCGTTTTGCTTTCGACTCGTCCGTCCCGCGTCAGGGCATGACGAGACCGCTGCCGCCGGCGGCGGGAGGCGCCTGGTAGCCGGGCATCCCGGGCGTGACGATCTTGTGCGCGGCTTCGCGGCGCATCTCTTCGATGCGTTCGATCGTTTCACGCAGACCTTCCTTGGCGGCGTCGCGGTAGTTGGCGACGGCTTCGGCGAGGGTTTCGCCCGGAATGTCGAACGTCAGGGGAAGCGGCCCCATCTGCGTCATGATCTGCGCGTCGCCCACGAAGAGGGGCTTGCGCGAGGGATCGACCTCGCCCTTGTCGGTGACGGGCGTAAGCATGCGGATCGTGCCCACCTTGCGGTCCGTAATCACCTCTTCGCGGTAGAGGCTCAGGGGATCCATCTGACCCTTCAGATCGTCCGCAACGGTCTCTTCAGCCATGTCGTTCTCCAGCAAAAAAATTCAATTCAATCGGAAATACGGGATGTTCCCTGACACCGGAACATCCCGCCTAATCCCTCATGAAAGAGGGAGGCTCGATTGTAGCAAAGAGCGCTTTCCCGCTCGGGTCCGCCGCGCGGGAAATTGTCTCCAAAATTGATCAGCGGTACACCATGACCGGAATCTGCGAGTGCGTGAGCACCTTCTGCGTTTCCGATCCGAGGAGCACGGCGGCGATCCCCTTGCGACCGTGGCTCGCCATGAGGATGAGGTCGCAATGGTTGAGCTTGGCAAGCTCGATGATTGCTTCCGCGGGCGAGAAGCTCTTGACCATTTCGGTGCGCACCGTTTCGACGCCCATGTCCTTGCAGAGGCGCTGCGCGAAGTCGAGGCGTTCCTCGGCGTCGGCCGTGACGCGTTCGTCGTACTGCTCGATCGTTTCGGGGCGGTACTCCGAGAGGTTCGTGTAGGAATAGGGTTCGATGACGGTGACGAGCACGATTTCGGCCCCGAGGGCCTTGGCAAAGCCCGCGGCGCCCTTGACGGCGTTGGCGGACCGCTCCGTTCCGTCGGTGGGAACGAGAATTCGCTTGAACATGTTGTCCTCCTTTGAGCATTCCGTGGCGGCCCGCCGAAGCGAGACCTACCGATTCAATCCATTGTAGAGCGTTGTGCGAGGCGCCGTCATCGGGATTGTCCGTCCGCGAAGGCGACGGCGTTGACGACGAGACTCGCCGCGCGCAGACCGACCGTTCCCGTCACGGCGGCGGACGAACCGAAACCGACGCGAACGCCGGGCGCCGCGCCGATCGCTTCGTTGTTCGCCGCCTCGGGCTGACGAAGGGGTTCGGAAGAGTAAACGCAGGGAATGCCGAAGGGCTCGCTCTTGCCGTCGGCCCGTCCTCTGGGAAAGCCGTATTGCTTGCGAAGCATCGTGCGCAGCTTCGACGTGAGCGCGTCGCCCTTGGCGCGGGCGAGGTCGTCGACCGTCACGAAGCCCGGATCGACCTTGCCGCCCGCTCCGCCCGCGACGACGATCGGCCGGCCGATTTTCTTCATTTCGGCGCAGAGCACGGCCTTGGCCGTCAGATCGTCGATGCAGTCGACCACCCAGTCGCAGGGCGGAATGACCGTCGACACGTTTTCGGGCGTCACGAAGGACACCACCGCCCGAACGTCGCAGTCCGGATGAATCCGGCGGCAGCGTTCGGCGAGGACCTCCGCCTTTGGGCGTCCGTATTCGGGATCGATCGCCGGCAGCTGACGGTTCGTGTTCGACGCTTCGACGCTGTCGCCGTCGATCAGGGTGAGCCGTCCCACGCCGCTTCGCACGAGCGCCTCGACCGCCCAGCTGCCCACGCCGCCCAGGCCCACCACGACGACGTGCGACGCCGCCAAACGTTCGGCGCCCGACTCGCCGTAGAGCCGCGCCACGCCGCCCATGCGGCGGGGATCCAAAGTTCTACTCATTCGAAATTCCTCGTCATGCAAGCAAAATCAAAGGGAAAGAAGGGTGCACCGACAGAATTTCGGTTCCCGAACGGGATTCTTTTCTTTCGAAAGACCCGATAAAACAAAAAGTTCGAAAAAAGAAATCTTCCTTGAAAACACAAGGTTTTAACGGAAGCGCATTGGACAACGCCCCGTAAATTCGGTACCATTCCCAATGAAAAGAGATCGTAAACTACGAACACACTTTGCATCCAATCCGTTCTGGTTTTTGAAGGAAAGAACATGAAAATTCTCGTTCCCATCGACGCCAGCCCTCAGACTGAGTACACGCTCGAATTCCTCGCGAGCCGCACCACGCTGCTCGGCAGCAACCCGACGATCGAACTTCTCAACGTTCAGCAGCCGCTGCCCGCCCGCGCCTGCCGCCTGGTCGGTCAGGAAGCGCTCGCCCGCTACTACGAAGACGAATCCGAAAAGGTCTTCGAACCCGCCCGCGTCGCCTTGAAGGGCGCTCCCGTGAAGGAACGCACCGCCGTCGGCGATCCGGTCGAATGCATCATGCAGGCCGCCCAGGACATCGGCGCGGACCTCATCGTGATGTCCTCGCGCGGTCAGGGCGCCATCAAGGGCCTCTTCTTCGGTTCCGTCTCGAACGGCGTCCTCGCCCGTTCGACCTGCCCGGTCGTGATCCTTCGCGACCACATGCCGCGCATCAACGACGCGCTGCGCGTCGGCATCGCCGTCGACGGCTCGAAGTACGGCCGCGCCGCCGTGCGCTACGCCCTGCGTCACGCCTCGCTCTTCGGCGCCGGCGTCTACTTCTACATCATCAACGTCGTGAGCGACTATGCCGGCGCCGTCATGCCCGACATGGCCGGCATGGCGCTTCCGAGCCTCTCCGAAGAGGAAGTGGCCGAACTGCAGAAGGAAGAGTTTGAAGAAGCCGTCGCGCCGCTTCGTCCGATGTTCGCCAAGGCGGGCCGCCGCGCCAAGGAAATCTGCCTGGTCGGCAACCCCGGCGACGAAATCTCGAACTTCGCCAAGAAGCGCAAGCTCGACCTCATCGTCATGGGCACGCACGGTTACGGCCGCTTCAAGGCCGCCCTGCTCGGCTCGACCGCCACGCGCATCGCTGCGCTCTCCGACGTTCCGCTGCTGATCGTCCGCGCCGCCTGACGCCGTTTCGGCTCCCAACGACACCCCGCAGATTCGTCTACGGGGTGTTTTTGTGCGGGGCGGTCCCGAGGCACGACCGCACCGAAATTGCGCTATAACTTCATTCCGACAAAGATTCCCCCGAACGAGTTCGACGACCCACAATGACTTCCTCCAACAAGAAAATCATCACTGTATTGGTTGCCGCCGACAACGCTCCCGAGGCCGCAAGCATAGCAGGTCAGATCGACCGTCACGACGACCTTTCCGTCCTTGCGACGGCCATGACGCCCGCGGAGCTCGAAGAGCTCCTCGCCCAGCATCCCGATCTCGGCCTTCTCGTCACCGACGTGGTCCTCTCCAACAAGGACGTCACGCCGATTCTCGCCAAGGCGGTTCAGAAGAATTCCAAACTCGAGGTCATCGTCTACACGGCCCACGCCGAAGACTCCGTCGTGATGCGCGCCGTTCAGGCGGGCGCTTCGGGCTACCTCCTCAAAGGCGGCCGCGAAGACATCGTGAGCTGCATCCGTCTGCTTGCGAGCGGCGGCTCTCCCGTCTCCCCCTCGGTCGTGCGCTGCGTGCTGCGCGCCCTGCGGGCCCGTCAGACGGGGGACTGGACGCTCACGGAAAAGTCGCTCGAGCCCGAACGAAAGGAACACAAGGCCCTCTCGCAGCGCGAGCACGACATCCTCGTTCTCCTCGCCAAGGGGCTGAGCTTCGCCGAGATCGGCAACCTTCTCAACATTTCGCCCCACACCGTCACGGCGCACGTCAAGAAGCTTTACCGCAAGCTGCAGGTGCACTCCCGCGCCGAAGCCGTGTACGAAGCGAGCTGTCTGGGCGTCCTTCCGAACTGACGGACGTCACTCGGTCGGGCGAAGCCACACGCCCGACTTGCCGCCCCGCTTTTCTTCGAGACGCACGTCCGTGATCGTCATGCCGCGGTCCACGGCCTTGCACATGTCGTAGATCGTCAGAAGCCCCACCTGCACGGACGTGAGCGCCTCCATCTCCACCCCCGTCTGGCCGTTGCACTCGCACTGCGCGGTGCAGTAGACGGCGCTTTTCTCCTCTTCAATCTCGAAGTCCACCTTCACGCGCGTGAGCGAAATCGGGTGACAGAGCGGAATCAGGTCCGACGTGCGCTTCGAGGCCATGATGGCGGCGATGCGCGCGACGCCGAGGACGTCGCCCTTCTTGGCCGTCCCCGTCTTCACGAGTTCGAGGGTCGAAGGCGCCATGTAGATGCGTCCGCTCGCACGCGCGATGCGGTGCGTTTCGGCCTTGGCGCCGACGTCGACCATGTGCGCCTGGCCTTCCTGATCAAAATGCGTGAGTTCCGACATTGGGCTTCACTCCGGCTGATGTACGAAAAAGGCTCATTGTAGACGAGCCCGAACGTGCGTTTTCAGATCTTTACAGAGGGAAAAGCCTTCCCGTTCGCCCTTTCCGAAGGCGAGCGTCTATCATGATCGGACCACTTCACCAGGCTATGCCCATGCATCCCGTTTGGCCCTCTTTGATCGCTTCGCTCACGCTCGCCGTCACGCCGCTCGGCGCCTATGCGGCGCCCGGCAGCACGGCGCTCGACCTCAATCTGCCGAGCCTCGGCACCACGGCGGGCGCCGAACTCTCGCCCGCCGACGAGTACGCGCTCGGCAAGCAGCTCATGCAGCAGGTCCGCGCCGACCCCACCTACATGAACGACCCCGAGGTGACGGAGTATCTCAACCGCATCGGCTATCAACTCGTCAGCCACGCGACGACGCACACCTACAACTTCTTTTTCTTCCCGATCCGCGACGCGAGTCTCAACGCCTTCGCGCTGCCCGGCGGCTTCATCGCCGTGCATTCGGGCACCGTCATTTCCGCCAAGACCGAAAGCGAACTCGCGGGCGTGATGAGTCACGAAATCGGACACGTCGCGCAGCGCCACATCGCGCGCATGATCGAGGGGCAAAAGGGCAACCTCGCGCTTACGCTGGGCTCCCTTCTTCTCGCCATCCTTGCGGCCCGCGCGGGCGGCAATTCGGGCGGACACGCCGCGGCGGCGGTCGCCATGGGCTCGCAGGCGGCGATGATTCAGTCCCAACTCAACTACTCTCAGGACGCCGAACGCGAGGCCGACCGCGTGGGACTTCGCACGCTCTACGCCGCAGGATTCGACCCCAACGGCATGGGAAGCTTCTTTGCGCGTCTGCAAGCGAACAACCGCTTCTACGAGTCCGCCGCTCCGGCCTATCTGTCGACCCACCCGCTTACGGTCGAACGTATGGCGGACGTGGAAAACCGCACGCAGCAGCTCCCCACGCGCATGCACCGCGACTCCGACGACTTCCTTCTCGTGCAGCAGCGCCTGCGCGTCCTGCAGGAAACCCGCTACGACGGTTGGCGGGAAGTGGAGAAGAACCTTCTGCGCGAACTCAACGAGACTTCGGGGAAGGAGCGCGCCGCCCGCTGGTACGGCCTCTCCGTCGTCTATCAGGAGCTAAAGGACCCCGCCAAAGCGCTCTCCTACGCCAAACGCGCCGCCGAGGTCTTCCCGAAGAACGCGACTGTCGAGCGCAACCTTCTTCGCACGAGCTTTGAAGCGACCTCCTCCAAAAAGGAAAAAGAAGCCGTGCTTGCCCGCGCGAAGAAGGCGATGGAGCGCTATCCGCTCTCGCCCATGATGTCCTCGAACTACCTCGACATGCTCTACGAACTCGGCCGCCACGAGGAGATCGTGCGCTTCCTGCGAAGCGGCTCCTCGGCGATTTCGGAAAACAACCCCGACTACCACGCCCTTCTTGCGCGCTCCTACGAGGCCCTCGGGAAGCGCAGCCTGCAGTTCCAGCACACGGGCGAAATGTACGCGCTCCTCGGCGCCACCGAAGCGGCCGTCTACCAGTACGACCTCGCGCAGCGCGCAAGCGACGGGGACTTCTACACGATGAGCGAAATCGACGCGCGGCTCAGGGAACTGCGCGAAGAACTGAAGTATGAAAAGGAACGGCGCTGAAAATCGATTTTTCCGCTCAACTTTTTCCTCTTCAACCGTGCGAAAATACGGGACAACCGTTTCGCACGGTTTTTTCTTTTTCCTTTTCCCCTTTTTGCTCCCGCTCCGCCCCGGACGGTCGAGCGTACGGATTCCGCCTGTGGAATCCCTTCTCCTATGGCTATTGAAGACTATCTGACTCTGGCCGAAAAGACGGACGAGATCATTGAAACGGACGCCGTAATCGTCGGCGCCGGTCCGGTGGGTCTCTTCCAGGTCTTCGAACTCGGTCTTCTGGAAATCAAGGCGCACGTCGTCGATTCGCTGCGCAGCGTCGGCGGTCAGTGCATGGAACTCTATCCGACCAAGCCAATCTACGACATTCCCGCCGTTCCCGTCTACTCGTCCTACGAGCTCACGGAAAACCTCCTCAAACAGATCCATCCCTTCCACCCGGTCTTCCACCTCGGTCAGGAAGTGACGCGCGTGGAAAAGCAGGAGGACGGCCGTTTCTACGTGGAAACGAGTGCGGGCACGCGCTTTCACGCCAAGGTCGTGATCATCGCCGCAGGCGTCGGCTCCTTCCAGGCCCGTCCGCTCAAGGTGAAGGGCATCGAAAAGTTCGAAGGGACGCAGCTCCACTACTCCTGCAAGGATCCGTCTATCTTCGAAGGGAAGAACGTCGTCATCCTCGGCGGCGGCGACTCGGCCCTGGACTGGACGCTCAACCTCGTCGGCAAGGCCGAAAGCGTCGTGCTCGTGCACCGCCGCGACGGCTTCCGCGCCCAGGCCGCTTCGGTCGCGAAGATGCGCGAGCTCTGCGAAAACTGGGAAATGCAGTTTGAAGTGGGTCAGGTGACGGGCTTCAACGAAGCCGACGGCCGTCTCACGGAAGTGCTCGTCGCGGGTGCCGACGGCGTGACGCGCCGCATTCCGCTCGACCATCTCCTCGTCTTCTTCGGTCTGCAGCCCAAGCTCGGCCCGATAGAAAACTGGGGCCTCACGCTCGAACGCAAACAGATCGTCGTCGACACGGCCCGCTTCGAATCGAACATCCCGGGCATCTTCGCCGTGGGCGACATCAACACCTATCCGGGCAAGAAGAAGCTCATCCTCTCGGGCTTCCACGAATGCGCGCTTGCCGCCTTCGCGGCCTGCGACTATGTCTTCCCGGAAAAGCGCATTTTCCTGCAGTACACGACGACTTCGCCGAAGCTCCACAAGGTGCTCGGCGTCGAAACGCCGAACTTCGACGAAGACTGACCGCCTTCTCGAAAGTGAAAAACACGGGGACCGTCACGGCCGAAAGAATCGGCCGGAACGGTCCCCTTTTCTTCGGGCGTTCGCCCGTGACAAAGGGGCGGCCCCGCAAGGAGCCGCCCCGTTGTTGTTCGCGCGACGCGCTTCAACGCACGACCTTGATCGCGGGCATCTTCGCCGTGTAGTCCTTCGCGAGACGCGCGACGGCGCCCGCCACCTGGAGGGCCATGCGGCGGTACATCATCGCCTCGGCGCTCTCAGGTTCGCTCGCAACAGTGGGGTTGCCTCCGTCGGCAAGTTCACGGATGTGAAGCGACAGCGGAAGTTCCCCGAGAAGCGGAACGCCGTACTGTTCGCACATGCGCTTGGCGCCACCTTCGCCGAAGATGTGATGGGCCTCACCGCAGTTCGGGCACACGAAGACGGACATGTTCTCGACGATCCCGAGAATCGGCACGTTCACCTTCTGGAACATGCGCAGTCCCTTCTTCGCGTCGATGAGCGCGATGTCCTGCGGCGTCGTCACGACCACCGCCCCGGTGATGGGCACCGACTGCGAGAGCGTGAGCTGAATGTCGCCCGTTCCCGGAGGCATGTCGATGATGAGGTAGTCAAGATCGTGCCAGTTCGTCTGGTTGAGAAGCTGCGTTAGCGCCCCCGCCGCAAGGGGGCCGCGCCAGATCATGGGTTCGTCTTCGCTCACCATGAAGCCGATCGAGTTGATCTCGAGCCCGTGGCTCACGAGCGGCTCCATCATCTTGCCGTCCGAGCTCAGGGGCTGTCCGTGGGCGCCGAGCATCGTCGGCTGCGACGGACCGTAGATGTCGGCGTCAAGCACGCCCACGCGGGCGCCTTCGAGCGAAAGCGCGAGGGCGAGGTTCGCCGAGACGGTGGACTTGCCCACGCCGCCCTTGCCCGAACTCACGGCAATGATGTTCTTGACGTTGGGGAGGGCCTTCGTCGTCCCCTGCACCTTGTGCCCGATGATCTCCTGACGCACGCTCACTTCGACGGTCGCGGCGCCCGCCTGCTTGAGGGCTTCGCCCACGGCTTCGCCGACCTTCTGCGCCCAGCTCTTCGCGGGGTAGCCCAGACGAATGGCGACGCTCACGTTGCCTTCTTCGTCGACCTCGATTTTTTCGAGCATCTTTCCCGTCACGTAATCCGTCTTCGTAACGGGCTCTTCCAACTGCGCCAATACGGCGCGGGCTTCGGTTTCCGTAATCATGTCCTTTGCCTAGAAAAATCCCAATCCAACGGCCGGATGCCGCCGGAACAGCGTCCGACCATTGTACCAAGCCCGGGCGCACATGCCCGCTTTGGCTTGATACAATGAGCGGATTCCGCCTGTCGGAACCTCAGGACAGGCTTTCATCGACCGTCACACACTTTTTTCGTATGTCACAGCGCAATCTTTTCGTCACCACCGCATTGCCCTACGCCAACGGCGCTTTCCACATCGGGCACATCATGGAATACATCCAGGCCGACATTTGGGTTCGTCACGAGCGAATGTCCGGCAACCGGGTGCATTTCGTCGGTGCGGACGACGTGCACGGCGCCCCGATCATGATCGCCGCGCAGAAGCGCGGAATCACGCCGCAGGCCTTCGTCGCGGAAATCGCGGCGGGCCGCAAGCAGTACCTCGACGGTTTCCACATCAGCTTCGACCACTGGCACAGCACCGACGCTCCGGAAAACCACGAGCTCAGCCAGGAGGTCTACCGCCGTCTCAAGGCCGCGGGCCTCATCTACACGAAGGAAATCGAGCAGTTCTACGACACCTCGAAGAAGATGTTCCTCGCCGACCGCTTCATCAAGGGCACCTGCCCGCGCTGCGGCGCGCCCGACCAGTACGGCGACAACTGCGAAAAGTGTTCGGCCGTCTATTCCCCGACCGAAGTCGTGAATCCCTACTCGACGCTTTCGGGCACGACGCCGGTTCTCAAGAAGTCGACCCACTACTTCTTCCGCCTCTCCGATCCGAAGTGCGTGGAGTTCCTGCGCGCCTGGACGCAGGGCTGCGGCCGCGACGGCCAGCCCACGGTGCAGGCCGAAGTCCTCGCCAAGGACAGCGAATGGCTCGGTCCCGACGGCAACCTCGCCGACTGGGACATCTCGCGCGACGAACCCTACTTCGGGATCGCGATCCCCGACGCCCCGGGCAAGTACTTCTACGTGTGGCTTGACGCGCCGGTCGGCTACCTCGCGTCCTTCAAGGCCTACTGCGAAAAGAACGGCCTCAATTTCGAAGAAGAGCTGCTCAAGGAAAACACCGAGCAGATCCACTTCATCGGCAAGGACATCATTTACTTCCACACGCTCTTTTGGCCCGCGATGCTGCACTTCTCGGGCAAACCCTTCCGCGTGCCCGACCACGTCAACGTCCACGGCTTCATGACCGTGAACGGGCAGAAGATGTCCAAGAGCCGCGGCACGGGCATTTCGCCCCTGCAGTATCTCGAACTCGGCATGAACGCCGAGTGGCTGCGCTACTACCTCGCCGCCAAGATGAACAGCCGCGTCGAAGACGTCGACTTCACGAAGTCCGACTTCGCGCAGCGCGTGAATTCCGACCTCATCGGCAAGTACGTCAACATCGCGAGCCGCTCCGCGGGCTTCATCGTCAAGAAGTTCGGCGGCAAGATCGCCGACGACGCCATGAACGATCCGATCCTCACGGCGATCCGCGCCCGCACGGCGGAAGTGCGCGAATGCTATGAACTGCGCGAATACGCCCGCGCCATGCGCATCATCATGGAACTCGCCGACACGATCAACGAGTTCGTCGACCGCGAAAAGCCCTGGGAACTCTCGAAAGACCCGGCCCGTGCGTCCGACCTGCAGCGCGTGAGCTCGATCGCGCTCGAAGGCTTCCGCATGCTTACGCTCATGTTGAAGCCCGTTCTGCCCGCCACAGCCGAACGCGTCGAAGCCTTCCTCTCGATCGAACCGATGACCTGGGCCGACATGGACAAGCCCCTTTCCTCGGCCAATCTCGTCCAGCCCTTCAAGCACCTCATGCAGCGTGTCGACATGGAAAAGCAGCTCGACGTTCTCGTTCCCGAAAAGGCGCCGGAACCCGAACCCGTTTTGCCCGGCGGCGAAGCGATCGCCCCCGAATGCACGATCGACGACTTCACGAAGTGCGACCTGCGCGTCGCCAAGATCGTCCGCTGCCAGGCCGTCGAAGGCTCGACGAAGCTTCTGCAGCTCACGCTCGACGTGGGTGAAGGCCGCGAACGCAACGTCTTCTCCGGCATTCAGAGCGCCTACAAGCCCGAAGACATCGAAGGCCGCCTCGTCATCATGATCGCGAACCTCGCTCCCCGCAAGATGCGCTTCGGCGTCTCTGAAGGGATGGTTCTGTGCGCCTCCGACGCGAAGGACAAGGGCCTCGGCCTCTTCCTCCTGAGCCCCGACTGCGGCGCCGTCCCGGGCATGCGCATCCGCTGATCCCGATAAACCCGTATTTTTCGGGAATCTTTGCCCTACGGCAAAAAGCACCGTTTTTACAAACGGTGCTTTTTTCTTACAATAATCGGCTGACTTTTTCCCCTGCCCATTCCCACCCCAAAATGAGCACCCTCAAAGAACACATGCGGGAGTTTCTCCACCACGTGCCCCTGGCGCACTTCTCTCCCGTATTTCTGCAGTCGCTTCGCGGCTACAACACCCACATGCTGAGCCGCGACGTCTCGGCCGGCCTCACGGTCGGCATGGTGGCGCTGCCGCTTGCCATGGCCTTCGGCATCGCCTCGGGCGTTCCGCCCGAATCGGGCATCTACACGGCCATCATCGCGGGCTTTCTGATTTCGCTTCTCGGCGGCTGCCGCGTGCAGATCGGCGGCCCCGCGGGCGCCTTCGTCGTCATCATCTACGGCCTGATCGCACAGTACGGTCTGAGCAACCTGATGATCGCCACCATGGGCGCGGGCGTGATCCTCTTTCTCATGGGTCTCTTCAAGCTCGGGGGCTTCATCAAGTTCATTCCGGTCTCGATCGTGATCGGCTTCACCAACGGCATCGCCGTCATGATCGGCCTGCAGCAGGTGAAGGACTTCCTGGGGCTTCGCGTCGAGAAGATGCCCGCTGACTTCTTCGGTCAGGTGGGCGCGATCGCGACCCACATCGACACGGTGAACTTCTGGGCGCTCGGCATCGCGCTCGCGAGCTTCCTCCTCGTGAAGTTCTGGCCCAAGGGCTACGCGATGAGCGGTCCTCCCTGGAAGCGCTGGATCGCGCATCTGCCGGGCACCGTCGTCGTGCTCGTCCTTTCGACGGCCCTCGTCTCGATCTTCCACCTTCCCGTCGAGACGATCGGCTCGAAGTTCGGCGGCATTCCGCAGTCCCTGCCCTCCTTCACGATTCCCGACTTCGAATGGGAAACGGCGAAGATGCTCCTCGGGCCGATGCTCACGATCGCCGTGCTCGGCTCGATTGAAAGTCTTCTGTGCGCCCGCGTCTCCGACACGATGACGGACGACCGCCACGACCCCAATCAGGAACTGATGGGCCAGGGCGTCGCCAACTTCGTCGTGCCCTTCTTCGGCGGCATTCCCGCGACGGGCACGATCGCGCGTACGGTGACGAACATCAAGTCGGGCGCGGCTTCCCCCGTGGCGGGCATGGTGCACGCCGTGACGCTTCTCGTCGTCATTCTCGCCGCGGCGCCGCTCGCTTCGAACATTCCGCTCTCGGCCCTCGCCGCGATTCTCGTCTTCGTCGCCTGGAACATGGGCAACTGGCGCGAATTCCTGCGTCTGCGCCAGATGACGCTCTCCTACAAGGCGACCCTCATCGTCACCTTCCTTCTGACGGTGATCTTCGACCTCACGGTCGCGGTGGAATTCGGCCTCGTCGTCGCCTGCGTCTTCTTCCTCGTGCGCATGAACAACCTCACGGTGGTCGAACGCGCGACGCTGCCCTTCAACATGCCGGAAAACGTCGAAGCCTGGCACATCAAGGGAGCGCTCTTCTTCGGTTCGATCTCGAAGCTCGAATTCGTGACGGATCCCACCCGCATCACGATGGCGGGCTCCGCGCGCATCGTCGTGCTCGATTTTGAAGAGCTCCTCCACATCGACAATTCGGCCATGGACCAGATCGAGGTCTTTGTGCGGGCCCTGCACCGCCACAACCACGAGCTCATCATCGCCGGCGCCACGGGTCACCCGCTCGCGCAGCTTCGCCGCACGGGCATCGCCCAGGCGCTCGGTCCCAACCTCGTGCCGAACATGGAGTTCGCCATGGCGCGCGCCCGCACGGTGCTCGCCGAACTCGACGAAAAGGAAAAGTCCCGTCCCGTCATCCGCACGCTCTGACGACCGGCTTTCTTCCCCTTACCGCGGACCGTCTTCCTCAAAGAGGAGGCGGTCCGTTTCTTCTTCGGCCACCCGGATGACGATGTCGCCGCGGGGCGTCTCCTGCACGAGGTCCACCAATCCCTCCCGAGCGAGTTCGAGAAGGGCGAGAAACCAGACGGCGACGTGCTCGCGCCCCTCGGCGCCCTCCACGAGCTCGGAAAAGCGCAACAACGCCCGCGATTGCAGACGACGCAGTACCGCCCCCATGTGCGCGCGCACCGAGAGCTCCTGCCGCGTGATGCGGTGGTGCGCCGCCAGACTTCTCCGACCAACGATGTCGATCCAGGCGCGGCGCAGATCCTCGGGCTCGGCCTCGGCGGGCGGTTCGGGTTCGACGGGCAACGGCACGGCGGCGACGAAATAGTCGCGTCCGCACTCGGGGAGTTCGGAGAGCGCCGCCGCCTCGCGGCGAACGGCTTCGTAGACGAGAAGCCGTTCCATCAGGGTCGCTCTGGGGTCCTCTTCCTCCCCGGTTTCGGGATTCACGCGGGCGGGAAGGAGCAGCCGGCTTTTGATCTGCATGAGAGTCGCCGACATCACGAGATAGGCGGCCGCGAGATCGAGATGGCGCTCGCGCACGAGGTCGACGTAGCGCACGTACTGTTCGGTCAATTCCGCCATGGGGATGTCGAAGATGTCGAACTGCTGCCGGCGGATCAGGTAGAGAAGCAGATCGAGCGGTCCTTCAAAACTCTCGAGAAAGACCTGCAGCGCCTCGGGCGGAATGAAGAGATCTTCGGGACACTTCCCGAGGGGCTCGCCGTAGAGACGCGCGAACACGTCCTCCCGCACGTCGTCGGACGCGGGGAGGTTCGTCGTCATGAGGGATAGCGTCGTCTTCTTCACCGCCGGCGTCTCAAAGGGGCAGGCCCCGCAAAAGAACGGGACCTTCCCGTTCTCTTCAACGAAAAGGTCCCGCTTCGCGGAGCGCCTCGCGGCGCCCCGATTCCCGGTGATTTGATCAACGGGGCTGGTACATGAAGGCTTCCACGGCGGCCTCGAGGTCGGCGGGACGATCGTTCCCGGCGAGACCGTGCGTGTAGGCGTAGTCCGCAACCGCCGCGCCGATGCGGCAGGAGACGGAACGCACTTCGGAGAGCGCCGGATAGAGCGAACCCTGTTCGAGGTCTTCGGGCTTCACGAGGCGGGCGAGTTCACGGGCGGCGACGAGGAACATGCCCGTGGGCATCGTCGAAGCCTTCGAGAACACGGCGCCGAGACCGAGGCCCGGGAAGACGTAGCTGTTGTTCCCCTGACGCGGCACGAAGGTCTTGTCGCCGAGCGTCACGGGCGCAAAGGGCGAGCCCGAGGCGAAGAGCGCGCGGCCGTCCGTCGCTTCGTAGGCGGTGCGGGCGTCGCATTCGGCGCGCGAGGTCGGGTTCGAGAGCGCGAAGATGATCGGGCGTTCGTTGAGCGCGGCCATTTCCTTGAGGACGGCCTCGTCAAAGGCCTTGGGCTGCGCGGCGACGCCGACGATGGCGGTCGGCTTGAAGGCGCGGACCGCTTCGAGGAAGGTCTTGCAGTCGGGCAGGTCGTGCGCGAACGGAACCTTGTTGTGGGCGAGTCCCGTGCGGTGCGACGTCACGAGGCCCTTCGAGTCGAAGAGCGCGCAGTGACGAAGCGCTTCCTGACGGTCCATCCCTTCGTCTTCCATCGCGTCGACGATGAGGGTCGCGATCCCCGTGGCGGCTTCGCCCGCGCCGAGGAAGAGAACGCGTTCGTCGGCAAGCGTGCCGCCCTTGACGCGCAGGGCCGAATAAAAGCCCGTGAGCGCCACCGCGGCCGTGCCCTGAATGTCGTCGTTGAAGCAGAGGACGCGGTCCTTGTAGCGGTTGAGGAGATCGAAGGCGTGGTTGTTGCCGAAGTCTTCGAACTGGATGAGGCAGTGCGGCCAACGAGCCTTCACGGCCGTGACGAATTCTTCGAGGAGTTCGTCGTAGGCTTCGCCCGACACGCGTTCGTGGCGAAGACCGAGGTAGTGCGGATCCTGGAGATAGCGTTCCGTGTTCGTGCCGACGTCGATCGTCACGGGGAGCGTGCGTTCCGGATGGATCCCGGCGCAGGCCGTGTAGAGCGAAAGCTTGCCGCAGGGAATGCCCATGCCGTTGATGCCGAGGTCGCCCAAGCCCAGGATGCGCTGACCGTCGGTGACGACGATCACGTCCACTTCTTCCTGCGGGCAGTTCGCAATGAGTTCGGCCACGCGGCCCTTGTCTTTGATCGACACGAAGAGACCGCGCGGGAAGCGGTAGATGTTGCTGAAGTTCTGGCAGACTTCGCCCACCGTCGGCGTATAGACGATCGGCATGTAGTCGTCGATGTGCTCGATGAGGAGCTTGAAGTAGAGCTCTTCGTTCGTCGCATGAATGCTGTCGAGCATCAGGAACTTGTCGAGGGGCTTTTCAAAGCGTTCGACGAGAAGGCGCGCGCGGCGGGCCTCTTCGTCCAAAGTCTGCACGGCCGGCGGCAAAAGGCCGCGAAGACCGTAGGTGTCACGTTCCGCTTCGGTGAAGGAAGGACCGCGGTTTTTGCAGGGATTGCGCAAAACGTCCGCGCCTTGAGAATGCTGTGTCGTCATGAAAAGCTCCGGCTGACCGACCTTCGGGAATCCGTCCGACGGGTTGTCCGACGGGATTCCTTCGTAAAGACAAAAAAATCAAACGCCCGTTTCGAGCGTCCCGTGCATTGTATCACCGCCTCCGTCGGCATCGTCTCTGGCAAACACCCGAGTCGTTCCGCCGCTCAAGCAAATCGGTCGTCCTTTCGGACGACCGATTGGAGAAGGAAAACCCTTGGCGATTACTTTCCCTTGGGAGCCTTGATGCTTGCGAGCCGCTTCTTGGCTTCCGCGGCGGCTTCCGAATCCGGGTGGTTTCGGATCACCTTCGAGAAGGTGGCGCTCGCCGCCTTGACGTTGCCCAGGGCCGCCTGGGCCGAGCCCACGCTCAGCATGGCGTCGGGCACGCGGGCGCTCTTCGGGCACTCGCGGATGAGGCGGTTCTGCACCGTCATCGTCGTCTTGTACTGCTCGAGCGCGAAGGCGGTGGAACCCCACCAGAAAAGCGCCTCGGCCTTGTAGACGGAGCGCGGATAGCGCGTGACGAAGTCCTTGAGCGCCGCGAGTGCGGGCTTGAGGTCTTCCTCCTGGAGCTTCGCGAAGGCGGCGTCGAAGGCGGCCTTTTCCTGCGCGTCCACGAGGTGCGTCGCCCCGTCGATTTCCACCGACACGGGCTCGAGCGCCATCAGACGGTCGTCGAGCTTCGTGTAGAGTTCGCGCGAAGAGCGCTGCTCGACGTGAATCGAATTGGAGATCTCTTCGATTCGGCCCGTGAGCATGCGGTTCTGCTCGGTGAGGCGGTTGATCTGCGTCATCAGCTGCATCTGCGCGCTCTTTTGCATGTCGAGCTGCTCCTGCAGCGTCCGGACTTCCTTACGGAGGTCCAGAATCGCCTGCCGCGCCTCATCGTCGGCAAAGGCCATCGCGGAGGTGCTCGCGGCGAGCGCCGCGGTCAAGGCCAAAACCTTCAGTGCCCTCATGGGAACCTCTTCTCGTTAGGGTTGCGCGGCGGCGGGAGCCGGCGCAACGTTTTCCGTGTACTGCGGCGGATACACGATGTCGGCGCGGCGGTTCTGCGCCCAGGCTTCTTCCGTGGAGCCCGTCGCGACAGGCTTTTCCTTGCCGAAGGAAATCGCTTCGATGCGGTCGCCCGGCACGCCGAGAAGGAGCATGCGCTGCTTGACGGCTTCGGAGCGCTTCTGACCGAGCGCGAGGTTGTATTCACGACCGCCGCGTTCGTCGGTGTTGCCCTGAATGACGATCTTCACGTCGGGATGCGCGCGAAGCCACTCGGCGTGCGCTTCCACATAGGGGAGGTACTGCTGCGAGACGTCGTAGGAGTCAAAGGCAAAGTAGACGGAGCGCTGCGAGAGCGGATTGGCGGGGTCCGTAAAGGGATTCACGGCCGTCTGCGCCGTTTCTTCGCCGGCGAGCGTGCCTTCCTTGGCCGATTCGTCGAGGCTCACCGAGGAGCAGCCGGTCAAGAGGAGCGCCGCGGCGGCGGCCGCGGCCGAAAGTTTCCAGAACTGCATGTTTTTTCTCCTTTCGTGGTTCGGAGTTTTTATTGAATGATCGGGCCCCAGGCGGGTTCGCGGATGTCGCCGTCCCCCGTGAGGCGCGTAGTGAGGCGTCCGTCGGCCGAGGACGTGCCGAGCACGCCGCGGCCGTTTTCCTCCGTCGCGTAAACGAGGAAGCGTCCGTTCGGAGCGAACGAGGGCGACTCGTCCCTGTCCGTCACGGTGACGAGCACGTCCTGCCCCGTGGCGAGGTCCATCACGGCGACGCGGAAGCGCCCTTCGAGACGGCTCACGTAGGCGAGGCGCTGTCCGTCGAAGCTGATGTCGGGACTGATCGCATAGGAGGAGCCGAAGGTGATGCGCTGTGCGCGGCCGCCCGCAACGGGCTGGCGGTAGATCTGCGGCGCGCCGCCGCGGTCGGACGTGAAGTAGATGTACTGACCGTCCTTCGTGAAGACCGGTTCCGTATCGATGCCGTAGCTGTTCGTGAAGCGCTTCAAGGTCGCCGTGGCGAGGTCGATCAGATAGATCTGCGTAAGACCGTCGCGCGAAAGCGCCACGGCCATGCGGCGTCCGTCCGGACTCCAGGCGGGCGCGGAATTGTTCCCGTGGTAGGCCGCCACGGCGCGGCGGCGTCCCGTCGAGAGCGACTGCACGTAGACGATCGCCTTGCGGCGCTCAAAGCTCACGTAGGCGAGCGACTTGCCGTCGGGACTCCAGACGGGCGAAATGATCGGTTCGGGCGACTCGAGCGCCACCTGCGGATTTTCCCCGTCCGAATCGGCCACGATCAGCTGATAGCGGCGGGGCCCCAACTGCGCGACGTAGGCGAGCTGCGAAGCGAACATCGGACCGTCCCCGGTGAGTTGCGTGTAAACGCGGTCGGAGATGCGGTGCGCGGACATGCGAAGCGTCGTCGGGCGCCCCGTAAAGCGCGCCGAATCGAGCGACTCGCCCGAAACGGCGTCGTAGAGGTAGTAGTGCACGTCCCAACGTCCGTCGCCTACGGCCTCGACCTTCGCGGCGACGAGGGCGTTCACGTCGAGCTTGGCGACCTCCGGAAGGATCGCGGGCTTTTCGTAGTTGTCGATCGGTCCGAGCTGCGAAGCGTCGACGAAGCGGAAGCTCCCCGAGCGCTCAAGGTCGGAGCGCACGATCGCCCCGATGTCCTGCGGCGCATCCGCGGGCTGATTCACCGTAATCGCGACGGGAATCTGATTGGCGCCCACGCCCGTGATGTCCACGCGAAGCGCCGCCCGCGCGGGAAGCGTCGAGAGCGCGGCAAGGGAGGCCGCCGCGCCGAGCACCGTGCGGCGGGAGAAAAGAGTCGAAGAAACGGTCATGAGGAAAAAAGCCTCTTGGATTTGCGGACTTGCGCTGACGGAAACAGCGCCCGAAGGCGCCGTTTCCTGCGGATTTCCGCTCAGTCTATCGAATGACGTTTCGGGCGTCCGAGGTTTCGGACGCCTTTTTCTTAACCGTTAGTGACGGAAGTGACGTTCACCCGTGAAGACCATCGCGATGCCGCGTTCGTTGGCGGCGGCGATCACTTCGTCGTCACGGATGGAGCCGCCCGGCTGGATGACGGCCGTGCAGCCGGCGTCCACCACGACGTCGAGGCCGTCGCGGAACGGGAAGAAGGCGTCGGAAGCCGCCACCGACCCCTCGAGCGAGAGACCGGCTTCTTCGGCCTTGAGGGCCGCGATGCGGGCGGAGTCGACGCGGCTCATCTGGCCGGCGCCCACGCCTAGCGTCATGCCGTCGCGCACGTAGACGATGGTGTTGGACTTCACGAAGCGGGCGACGTTCCAGGCGAACATGAGGTCGGCCACCTGCTGCGAAGTGGGCTTGCGCTCGGTGACGCAGCGAAGGCTCGAAGCGTCGCAGAGCTGCGTGTCGGGCGTTTGCACGAGAAGACCGCCGCCCACGCGCTTGAAGTCGTAATCGTTGGCGGCCTTGCCGTTCGAAACGGTGAGGAGGCGAAGGTTCTTCTTGGCGCCGAAGACTTCAAGGGCTTCCTTCGAGTACGAGGGAGCGATGATCACTTCGGCGAACTGCTTGGAGACGAGCTGCGCGCATTCGCCCGAGACTTCGCGGTTGAAGGCGAGAATGCCGCCGAAGGCGGACTTGCTGTCCGTCATAAAGGCCTTGCGGTAGGCTTCGGCGTCGTTTTCGCCGATCGCCACGCCGCAGGGATTGGCGTGCTTGATGATGACGCAGGCGGGCGCGTCAAAGGAACGGGCGCACTCCCAGGCGGCGTCGCTGTCGGCGATGTTGTTGTAGGAGAGTTCCTTGCCCTGCAGCTGCACGTAGCCGGCGAGCAGGCCCGGGGCCACGGAGACTTCGCGGTAGAAGGCCGCCGCCTGGTGCGGATTTTCGCCGTAGCGCATGTCCTGCACCTTTTCCCACTGCCGCGTGAGCACCTGCGGGAAGCGGCCGCGATGGCCCTCTTCGTCGAGGCTCGTGAGGTAGTTAGTGATCATGCCGTCGTAGCGGGCCGTGTGGGCGAAGACCTTCTTGGCGAGCATGAGGCGGGTGGCCGCCGTCACGCCGCCCTCGCGGCGGATTTCTTCGAGAACGCGGTCGTAGTCGGCCGGATCCACGACGACCGCCACGGATTCGTGGTTCTTCGCCGCGGCGCGGATCATCGTCGGGCCGCCGATGTCGATGTTTTCGATGGCGAGCTCAAACGTGCAGTCGGGACGAGCGATCGTCTGTTCGAAGGGATAGAGGTTCACGACGACGAGGTCGATCGGATCGATGTCGTGGTCGGCCAGGGCCTTCATGTGTTCCGGATCGGGACGGCGGGCGAGAATGCCGGCGTGGATCTTCGGATTGAGCGTCTTGACGCGGCCGTCGAGCATTTCCGGGAAGCCCGTGTAGTCGGCGACTTCCTGGCATTCGACCCCTTCCTGGAGAAGAAGCTTCGCCGTGCCGCCGGTACTCAGGATGTGGTACCCGAGTTTCTGCAGTTCACGGGCGAAGGGGACGACCCCCGTCTTGTCCGAGACGCTGATGAGAGCTTGTTTGCGCATTTACTTTTCCTCAAAAATTGCCCTCGTAGAGCCCGAGTTCTCGGAGCTTCTCACGGAGCGTGTTGCGGTGAATTCCCAATAATTCGGCTGCGCGACTCTGATTCCAGTCGCATTTCTTCAGGGCGTAGCGCAAAAGCGGACGATCCACCGCTTCATGCACGAGCTGATGAAGCGGGATCGGCTGACGGCCGCCCAGGTTTTCAAAATACTGATCGAGCTGTTCGCGGATGATGCGGTCAAGAGCGCTCTCCTCCACGTCTTCGTCGGCGATTCGGCGCAGTTTGGCGGTACGGTAGCGGGTCATGCGGCCTCCTCGCAATAACGTTGGAAAAAGGCGTCGGTGAGTCCGAACTGATCGTCGGACGTCTGGGCGCGCAAAATGGCGGGCAATGCGTCGGAGCCGCCCGGAATCAACTTCAGATAGTGTGCGATGTGCTTTCTCGCCGTGCGTACGCCCTGCTCGCATCCGTAGTGGGCGTAATGCTTCTCGAGATGGCGCAAAACCACGCGCCGGCGCTCCCGAGGGGTCGCCTCCACGGCCCAGCCGCCGAAGCCCAGACGGGCGGACACGGCGCCGAAGAGCCAGGGGTTCCCGTAGCTCGCGCGCCCGATCATCACGCCGTCCGCGCCCGTGGCGCGAAGGACGGCCTCGGCCTTCTCGGGCGAGTCGACGTCTCCGTTGGCGATGACCGGAATCGATACGCTTTCCTTCACGGCCCGTATGGTTTCGTATTCGGCTTCGCCGCGAAAGCCCTGCTCGCCCGTTCGCCCGTGCACGACGAGCATGGCGACGCCCGCCTCTTCGGCGCGTTTCGCGACCGAGAGGGCGTTGCGGTTTTCGGCGGACCAGCCCGTTCGGATCTTGAGGGTGACGGGAATGTCGACGGCCGCGACGACGGCGTCGAGAATGGCGGCCACGCGGGCCTCGTCACGAAGAAGAGCGCTTCCGCAGGCGGTCTGCAGGACCTTTTTGGCGGGGCAGCCCATGTTGATGTCGACCACGTCGGCCCCGGTGTCGGCGGCGTAGCGCGCGGCGTCGGCCATCAGGCGCGGATCGGCGCCCAGAAGCTGCACGACCTTGAGACCCGTCTCGGTCTCCTGCGCCCAGCGTCCGGCGCTCTTGCGGCTCTCGCGCAGTTCCGGTTTGCTCGTCGTCATTTCGCCCACGGCGTAGCCCGCACCGAGCTCCCGGCAGATTTCCCGGAAGGGGAGATCCGACATGCCCGCCATCGGGGCGAGCATCACGGGATTCGTGATCGTATGGGGTCCTAGCTGCATGAGCGGGCGTGATTGGAGGGGATGTTCGAAGGAGCCATCATTGTAAGCCAAGGACCGACGGGATGTGCTCAGATCGGCCGCGGCCAAACGCCCTCGAGGCGCGGCGCCTCGCGCTCGGCAAGCGCAAGCTCGCGAAAGTCGCCCACGTTGCGCCAGTATCCTTCGTAGACCTCCCCCGTCACGCGTCCCTCGGCGCAGAAGGCGTTCATCCAGGGAAAGAGTCCCGCCTCGACGGGTTCGACCCCCGCGAAAAGCGCCGGATGGTAGACGCCGAGGCTCGAAAAGGTGTGCGTGGGGGCGTCGCGCCGCACCCGCCCGTCTTCGAGCCGCATGTCGCCCGCGGGGTGGTAGCTCGGATTCGGAACGAGGACGAGATGCGCGAGCGCGTCGTCTCCCAGGGCGGCGCCCCGCGCGACGAGGCGCTCGTAGGGATAGTCCGTCACGATGTCGCCCGCCACGACGAGAAAGGGTGATTCGCCGTCGGGAGAGAGAAGCGGCAGCGCGTTCACGATGCCGCCGCGGGTTTCGAGCGCCTCTTCGACCGAGTCGCCTTCGACGCTCCAGTGAATGCGCACGTCCCAGGCGGAGCCGTCACCGAGCGCCGCGCGAAGAAGCCGCCAGCAATGCGCCGCGTTGATCACGACGTCGCGCACGCCCGCTTCCCGCAGGGCGACGATCTGGCGCACGGCCATCGGTGCGCCCCCGACAGAGACGAGGGGCTTCGGGACCGCGCGGGTAAGGGGGCGCAGGCGCGAACCCGCGCCCGCGGCAAGAATCAAGGCGCGCATGGCGGTACTCAGAAGGTGTAGCCCACCCGATCCTGCGTTTCTTCGATGCGGTCGAGGAGGTGCTTCAGGGGCGAGAGTTCGAGGTAGCGGTTCGAGGCGTCGCGCAGGTACTTGAGGAAGCGCGGAACGTCCTTCAAATACTTTTCCTTGCCGTCGCGGTAGTGGAGGCGCGCGAAGATCCCGGCCACCTTCAGGTGGCGCTGCACGCCCATGAATTCCACGTCGCGGTAGAAGGTCGCGAAGTCGGCGGGCACGGGGATGCCGGCCTTCCTGGCCTTTTCCCAGTATCGGATCGTCGTGTCGAGGACGAAGCGTTCGTCCCAGCTGATGAAGGCGTCGCGCAGCAGGCAGGCGATGTCGTAGCTCACCGGTCCGTAGAGCGCGTCCTGATAGTCGATGACGCCCGGATTCGGGTCGGACACCATGAGGTTGCGCGGCATGAAGTCGCGGTGCACGAACACCTTCGCTTCGCGCAGATTGTTTTCAATGACGGCGTCAATCGTCATCTTCCACCAGCGGTTTTCCTCCTCGGTGAAGGTGTGGACCTTGTGGCGTCCCACGTACCATTCGGGAAAGAGGTTCACTTCGCGCAGGAGCACTTCGCGGTTGTATTCGGGCAGAACGCCCGGACGGGAAATCTTCTGCCAGGCGACGAGCGCCGTCGTCGCGTCGTCCATGAGGGAGAAGGCGTTCTCTTCGTTGAGCACGTTGAGATAGGTTTCACGCCCGAGGTCGGAGAGAAGCAGAAAGCCTTCCTTGAGATCCGACGCGAAGATCTCGGGAGCGTGCAGTCCCGCCTCGTGCATGAGCGCGGTCACGCGCACAAAGGGGTCCATCCCGCCGTGTTCGGGCGGCGCGTCCATCACGATGAAGGTGGCGTCGTCCTTGCCCGTCACGCGGAAATAACGGCGAAAGCCCGCGTCGGTGCTCGCGGGCTCGCAGGGAGAATCGGCGCAAAGTCCCAGAGAGGCGCCCGCCTCGCCGAGCCAGGCGAGCATGCGTGCGGCGCGGGGATCCGAATTTTTGTCCATGGCGAAAAGATCGAAAAAGCGGACGGGCCGCGCGGGAAAGTCCCCGCAATCCGCCCAACGGGCGGGCGGCCCAACCTATAATTCATTGTTTACGTTCGCCATTGTATCCTGAATCGCCCATGTGACCGCCTTTTAGAGGCGACTCCCGCGCCGTTCGAGGAACTTTCCAACGCATTTTTATGTCCGCGCTCCGCACCCGAAAAATCGTCCTCGGTCTGACCGCCGCGCTCTCGGCCATCGCCGGTGAAGCGGCGGCCGCCGACGCCGTTCGAGTCAAACTCGACTCCGTAAGGTCGCTCGATCCCGCACTCGGCGCTCCTTCGAACGATGCCGCAAGCTTCATTGAAGCCGACCGCATGGAAGGATCGGCCGACGACGAGCTGCATCTCTACGGCGACGCGCAAATCCGACGCGGCGGCACGGTCCTTTCGGCGGACCGGATCACCTACCGCCACGCCGACGACACCGTCCAGGCGAACGGCAACGCCCGCGTCGCACGTCAGGGCGCGAGCTTCTCGGGCCCGTCGATGCTTTTCCGCATCACGTCGCGCTCGGGCGAAATGCCCGACGCCGAGTGGGAGTACGCCCCCCGCGGCCTTCGCGGCTGCGCCAAGAACATCAAGTTCCTCTCGGGCGACACCACCACGATGGAGGACGTCACCATCACGACCTGCCGCCGCGACGACGAGGCCTGGTTCATCCGCATGAACGAGCTCGAAATCGACGAATACGACCAGAGCGCGAGCGGCACGGGCGCGACCCTGCACTTTCAGGGCGTGCCCATTCTGGGCTCGCCCTGGTTCGCCTTCCCGATCAGCAATCAGCGCCGTTCGGGCTTCTTGACGCCTACCTACGGGATGAGCTCGACCCGAGGCGTCGACCTCTCGGTTCCGTACTACTTCAACATCGCGCCGAACTACGACTACACCCTCACGCCCCGCATCATGACGAAGCGCGGCGTCATGATGGGGAACCAATTCCGCTTCCTCCTTCCGAACGTCGAGGGGGAACTCAATCTCGACTACCTCCCCAACGACCGCGAGTATGACGACGACCGCTACGGCCTGCGCTTCGAAGGGGAATACCGGCGCGACAAGCTCGGCTTCAAGGTCGACTACAACCGCGTGTCGGACGACAGCTACATTTCGGACTTTTCCGGGAACATCCGCGAATCCTCCGAATCGGTCCTGCCGCAGGAATACACCCTCACCTACGACGAAACGTACTGGAACACTTTCCTGCGCGTGACGAAGAACCAGACGCTCGACATCGAAGACCTCGACACGGAACCGTACGAACGCGTGCCGCAGTTCCTCTGGCGCGGCCATACGGGGGACTTCAACGGGTTCGAGCTCGAAACCGTGCTCGAAGCGACGCGCTTTCAGCACACCCGCAGCGACTACGTCGACGGCTCGCGCTTCGTCTTCCATCAGACGGTGAGCTATCCGCTCGCCGGTCCGGGCTGGTTCATCACCCCGAAGGCGCAGTTCCTCGCCACGTCCTACGACCTCGATTCGCGCGCCTACATCAACAACACGACGCCGGGCATGACGGTCCCGACCCTGAGTCTTGACGCGGGGCTCGTCTTCGAGCGCGATTCGACCTGGTTCGGCCGCGACGCCTACCAGACGCTCGAGCCGCGTATCTTCTACGCCTGGACGCCGTATCGCGACCAGAGCGAAATCCCGATCTTCGACTCGACCATCGCCGACCTGAACTTCACGACGCTCTTCACCGAAAACGTCTACTCGGGTTACGACCGCGTCTCCGAAGCGAATCAGCTCACCGCCGTCTTGTCGACGCGCTACATCGACCGGAAGACGGGACTTGAACTCTTCCGCGCGAGCGTCGGTCAGCGCCAGTACTTCAACGACCAGCGCGTAACCTTCCCGGAAGGCAGCCCCTACTACTGGTACCGCGACAACGGACGGGTCGTGGGCGAACAGGAAGTCCGAAGCGACCTCCTCGCGAGCGTGGGCGCTCGCCTGACGCGCAACGTCACGAGCTCGGCCGCCGCGCAGTACTCCTCCGCCCAGAACCGCTTCGTGAAGATCAACGCGGGGCTGCGCTGGATGCCCAAGCCCATGTCGCTCATGGGGCTCTACTACCGCTACAACTACTCGCCCGACGACGCCTATAACCACATCAAGCAGGTGGACTTCGCGATGCAGTGGCCGCTCACGGAACGCCTCTACGGGCTCTTCCGCTACAACTACTCGCTTCGCGGCAGCAAGCCGCTCGAAGTCATCGGCGGGCTCGAATATCATCACGACTGCTGGATCTTCCGTGCGGTTGCCCAACGTTACACGACCACCTCGAACGAAGAGGAAACCAACTTCTTCTTACAACTTGAGCTCTCCGGCTTGGGTAGCATTGGTAACAATCCGCTCTCCGAGCTTCAACGAAACATCAAGGGCTATCAGACCCGAACCTCGGCTCCGATGACGTCGGCGCCTTACGACTACTATGAATAAGCTGCTTACGTTTGCCGTCCTTCTCGGCGGCCTCTCCTCGGCTCACGCCGCGAGCATCATGGACGCGCCCGCTCCGGCGCAGCAGGCCGCGCCCGCCGCGCAGGCTCCGGCCGAACCCGAATCGATCTACGTGATCTCCCGACTCGAAGAGGGAGAACTCGACCGCATCGTGGCCGTCGTCAATCAGGACGTCATCACGGAGCGTGAACTCCAGAACCGCACCCATGTGGTCGCGATCAATCTGCGCCGTCAGAACATTCAGCTGCCGCCCATGGAAACCCTGCGCGCCCAGGTGCTCGACCGCCTGATCACGGAACGCGCCATCATGCAGCGCGCCAAGGAAACCGGCATCCGCATCGACGACCAGATGGTGAACGCCTCGATCGAACAGATCGCCCGTCAGAACAACCTCTCGGTCGACGAACTCAACCAGCGTCTCGCCGCCGACGGCGTGTCGTTCGCCGCCTTCCGCGAAGAAATCCGCGACGAAATCACGACGCAGCGTCTGCGCGAACGCGAAGTCGACGAAAAGATCGTCATTCTCGACAGCGAAATCGACACGTACCTCGCCGAACAGGCGGGCTTCACGAACGCCGACACGACGGAATACCGACTCGCGCACATTCTGCTGCCGCTCGAACCCGGCGCGGACGAAACGCAGCTCCTCGAAACGGGCATGCAGCTCGCGCAGCGCGCCCGCAACGGCGAGGACTTCAGCGCTCTCGCGGCGTCGCACTCCCGTTCGCCCGACGCCCTCGAAGGGGGCGACCTCGGCTGGCGCGACCGCTCGCGCATTCCCTCCGAATTCTGGGACGCGATCTCCAAGGATCCCAAGACCGGCAACGTCTTCGTAACGCAGTCGAAGACCGCCGTGCACGTCATCAAGGTGCTCGACCAGCGCGACGGCGTGGAAGCGAAGCTCTCGGGCGGCCCCGTCGTGCAGACGCACGTGCGCCACATCCTCATGTTCGTGAGCGACATCACGCCGGAAGCCGACGTGCTTCGCCGCCTCAACGAAATCAAGGCGCGCATCGACAGCGGCGAAGCCGACTTCGCCACGATGGCGCGACTCAACTCGGTCGACAACTCCGCCACGCGCGGGGGCGACCTCGGCTGGATCCAGGCGGGCGACACCGTTCCCGAATTCGAAGCGGCCATGAACGCCCTGCAGCCCGGTCAGGTGTCCGAACCGATCAAGTCGCAGTACGGTTACCACCTCATCCAGGTGATCGAACGCCGCACCGACAAGGAAGGCAATCCCCAGCGCATGCGCATCGCCGCGCGGCAGGCGCTTCGTGAAAAGAAGCTCGCCGAAGCCGTCTACAACTGGCAGCGCGAACTGCGCGACCAGGCCTACGTCGAGATCCGAGGCGAAAACCTCGATTGATGTTCCCTCTCGAACGAGCCCGGGCCCCGGGCTCGTTTGTTTTGATCCCAACGCAAAGAGAATCCACACCGTGAAACAGGAATGGCTGGAAGGGCATCACGCCCGCAAACGCTTCGGGCAGAATTTTCTGCATGACCGCCACTGGATCGACCGCATCGTGCGCAGCATCGATCCGCACCCCGGCGAGGCCATCGTGGAAATCGGCCCGGGACAGGCCGCGCTCACGCGGGAAATCATTGCGCTCGCCGGACACGAAACCGCGGTGGAAATCGACCGGGACCTCGCAGCGTTCCTGCGCACTCAGTTCGAAGAATCCGAACTCACGCTCATCGAAGCGGACGCTTTGAAACTCGACTGGAACGCGGTGCTTCCCGAAAAGCGTCTGCGCATCATCGGGAACCTTCCCTACAACATTTCTTCGCCGCTTCTCTTCAAGCTCGCCGAAGCGGCCGACCGGGTCGTCGATCAGCACTTCATGCTGCAAAAGGAAGTGGTCGACCGCATGGTCGCGGCCCCGGGAAGCAAGACCTACGGGCGTCTCTCCGTCATGCTGCAGTACCGCTATTCGATGCAGAAGCTCTTTGACGTGCCGCCCGGCGCCTTCGTGCCCGCGCCGAAGGTGACGTCGTCGATCGTGCGCATGCGCCCGCGCCCGAGCGAGGAACTCGCTCCCGTCGACGTCGAGACGCTCGGCCAAATCGTCACGGCCGCCTTCGGACAGCGCAGAAAGACCTTGCGCAACGCCCTCTCGGCGTGGTTCACCGCCGAAGAGCTCGCGGCGCTCGACGTGCGTCCCGAAGCCCGGGCCGAAACGCTTCCGGTCGAAGCCTTCGTGCGGCTCGCCCAGAACGTTCCCGAACGCGCCTGATCAGCCGAGATTCGGCATTCGGCGTCTCGGGTGCAGGGCGAAGTATTCGGGACAGAAGGAAAGAACGAGACGCCAAAAGCGCGGACCGTGATTCATCTCCCGGAGGTGACAGAGTTCGTGAATCACGATGGAGCGCACGAAGGCTTCGCTTTCGGCGACGATTCGCCAGTGATAGGTGACCCTGCGGGCGGGAAGCGTACAGCGCCCGAGCGTGTGTACGCCCCGCCGAATCATGCCCCACTCCGAGGGCCGAAGATTCGTCTCTTCCACGGCCCGCTCGTGGATGGGACCGACATAAGCCTCGAAGTCCTTCCGGAGAAACCGCTCGTAAGCGGCCTCGATTTCGGCTTCCGACGCGTCGGGTGCGGCGCGCAGATGAAGAACCCCGTCCTCGACGTGCGAACTGCGCGCCCCGAGCCGCACGGGATACTCTCTCCCGCGCCAGCGAAGCGTTCTCTCTTCTTCCTCGTCCCCTCGTGAAAAGAAGCCCGGATCTCTCGCTTGGAGCAAGGGCCAGTCGACAAGCCGCAGCGCATAGGGAACCAGTTCTTCGGAATATTCGCCCGGAAGCGTCACGTTGATGCGGCGAAGCGTACGGTCCGCCTGCACGCCGATCGAGCGCCGTCGGGCATCCGCGCGCACGGCGCACACCGCGCTTCTTTTGCCCTGCGTCGGGTGTTCGAGATCGATTCGAAACGTCCTCTCCGCGATCTGACGGCAGGCCGTCACCCGCCAGGGATCGCTTTTTTCGGGCGGAAAGGAAAGCCCTTCGATTCTCTTCATCATCCCGCGGAAAAAGCGGATGTTTCCGTTGACGAAAAAGAGTCGGAGACGGCCCGATCCGCAGCAGTACGACGCGCCGGCGCATCGGCGCCAGAGAACGCTCACGCGCGTGCCGTCGGGCAACGCGATCTCGTGCAGGGTGACTTCCGAGCTCACCGAGAAATCCTTTCTTCGGTTTCGGCAAACCACGTCCGCAGGGATTCGGTCAATTCATGCGGCTCGCGTCCGGTCGTCTCGATCGGCTTTCCGATCACGACCGTGATCGTCCCGGGGTGCTTCGCGATGCTGTTCTTGGGCCAGCAGCGGCCCGCATTGTGGGCGATCGGAAGAATCGGCACGCCGTGGGCCACTGCAAAGCGGGCGCCCCCCGTCTTCAGGGGCCAGGATTCTCCGGGCGGCACGCGCGTCCCTTCGGGAAAGAGACAGATCCACCAGCCGCGGCGCAGATACTCGGGGCCCTTCGCCATGAAGTTCTGAAAGGCGCTTCGCCCCTGCGAGCGGTCGATCGCGAGCATGTTCATCGACCAGATGAGCCAGCCCACGACGGGAATCCAATGGAGCGACTTCTTGTAGAGAAAGGAGGCGCGCGCCGGCAGCCAGGCGCCGAGCCAGAAGGGATCCCAGGCCGACTGATGCTTCGCTAGCACCACGTGGGCACTTTCGGCCGGGGGCATGTTCTCCCAGCCCTCGACCTTCACGTGAACGCCGCAGATCACCTCCAGCGTTCGAAGGATGAACTTCGCCCAGGGGCGGCAGAGCTTTTCGTAGCGCCACACTTCATTCGTAAAGGGCGCGGCGAGAAGGGCCGCGAGCGAGAGAAAGATCACCGTCACGCCGAGCACGACGTAAAAGCAAAAGCCTCGAATCGCATCCATTTTTCAAACCTCAGAAAAAACCCGCGGGAATGCCGAACATCCTCCGCGGGTATGCGCGGGGGACGAAGTCCCCCTTCTCAGCGTCTTCGATTACTGCGCGCGGGCGAGTTCGGCCACGCGGTTCATCGCGCCGTAGAGGCGCTTCAGGAGCGCATGACGGTTGCGGCGCAGCTTCGGATCCTCGGCGTTGACCATGACGGACTCGAAGAAGGCGTCGACCGGGGCCTTGAGGACCGCGAGACGGCGCAGCATTTCTTCGTAGCGGCCCGCTTCAAAGTCAGCCGTCGCTTCGGGTTCGACGCGAACGAGCTCGGCGTAGAGCGCCTTTTCGGCGTCTTCGGCGAGATCGGCTTCCGAGACGTCGCCGATTTCTTCGTCACCGGCCTTCTTGAGGATGTTGCCGATGCGCTTGTTGGCGGCGGTGAGCGACGCGGCTTCCGGGAGCCCCATGAAGGCGCGCACGGCGGCGAGGCGCTTGGGCAGGTCCGCAAGATGCGTCGGACGAAGCGCGAGCACGGCGTCGACTTCCTGGGCGCTGTAGCCCATGTCGCGAAGCATCACGCGCAGACGGTCCGAGAAGAAGCTCATGAGCTCTTCGCGATGATCGCTCACGCCCGCAACGCCCGATTCGACTTCCCAGGCCGCGTCGACGAGGTCGCGAAGCGACAGGGCGAGGCCCTTTTCCATGAGCATGCGAAGAACGCCGAGCGCATGGCGGCGAAGCGCGAACGGATCCTTTTCACCCGTCGGCATCTGACCGATGCCGAAGAGGCCCGTGAGCGTTTCCATCTTGTCCGCGAGCGCGACGGCAAGGCTCACCGGCGTCGAGGGGAGCGCATCGCCCGCGTAGCGGGGCTGATAGTGTTCGCGGATGGCGAGGGCCACGTCGTCGGGTTCGCCGTCGTGACGGGCGTAGTATTCGCCCATGATCCCCTGCAGTTCGGGGAATTCGCCCACCATCAGCGTGCGAAGGTCGGCCTTGGCGAGCATGGCCGCGCGTTCGGCGTGCGCCGTGTCGGCGCCAATGAGCGAGGCGAAGCGCCCGGCCATCGTCTTGACGCGCAGCATGCGTTCGGCCTGATTGCCGAGCTTGTTGTGGTAGACGACGTGCTTCAGGCCTTCCACGCGGCTCTCAAGCGTCTGCAGACGGTCCTGGTCGTAGAAGAACTTGGCGTCGGCAAGACGGGCGCGGACGACGCGGGCGTTCCCCGAAGAGATCGCCTTGCCGCCGTCGCGGGCGACGAGCTGCGAGACGAGGAGGAAGCGGTTCATGAGCTTCCCGTCGGCGTCGCGAAGCGCGAAGTAGCGCTGGTTGAGCTGCATCGTGAGGATGAGGCATTCTTCAGGAACCTGAAGGAATTCCTCTTCGAAGCTGCTTTCGTAGACGACCGGCCATTCGGTCAAGGCCGTGACTTCTTCGAGCAGGTCTTCGGGCATGATGACGGAGCCGCCCGCCTTGTCGCCGGCTTCCGTAAGAAGCTTGCGAAGGAGTTCGCGGCGCTCTTCAAAGTCAGCCATCACGAAGGCGGCCTTCATCGTGTCCGCATAGGCGTCGGCGGAAGCGATTTCGACGGGGTCGGACGTCATGAAGCGGTGGCCCATCGTCACGCGGCCGGCGTCGAGGCCGAAGAGCTTGACGGGGACGACGTCTTCGCCCAGGAGCGCGACGAGGTGCTTGACGGGGCGCACGAAGGCGACCGTCGTTTCGCCGTCGGCGAGCTGATAGGTCATGACCTTCGGAATCGGGAGTTCCTTGACGGCGGCGTCAAGCGCCGTCTGAAGGCCCGCGGCGAGTTCCACGCCCGGACGCACGCCTTCGAAGACGAGCTGTTCGTTCTTGCCGTCCTGAACGCGCTTCAGGGCCGAGACGTCGCACTGAATGCCGAGCGCGGCCATCTTCTTCGTGAGAGCGGGCGTCGCTTCGCCTTCGGGCGTCAGACCCACGCGCACCGGGACGAGCTTCTGCGCGAAGGCTTCGTCGGGGCTCTTTTCGAGCACGTTCGTGATGCGCACGGCCAGGCGGCGCGGCGAACCGTAGGGGGCCACGACGCTTTCTTCGGTCAGGAAATGCTGTTGCCCGAGGTGTTTGGCAATGCCGTCGGCAAAGGCGCGCGAAAGCTTCAGAAGAGCCTTCGGCGGGAGTTCTTCCGTTTGGAGTTCAACAAGCAGATTCTTCATTTTGTTTCTTCCTCCGCCTCAGTGAGCCTTCTTCAACATCGGGAAGCCGAGGCGTTCGCGCGAGTCGTAGTAGCTCTGCGCCACGGAGCGCGAGATGTTGCGGATGCGGGCGATGTAGGCGGCGCGTTCCGTCACGGAGATCGCTCCGTGCGCGTCGAGCAGATTGAAGGTGTGACCGGCCTTGAGCACCATTTCGTAGGCGGGCAGGGCCAGGTTGAGATCCATCAGGCGCTTGGCTTCGGATTCGAAATAGTCGAACTGCTGCAGAAGCTTCGTGCAGTCGGAGGCTTCGAAGTTGTAGTGCGACTGTTCGACTTCGTTCTGATGGAAGACGTCGCCGTAGGTGAGAACGCGTTCGGACCCGTCGGGATCCTTCCAGGTCGTGAAGACCAGGTCGAAGACGTTGTCGCAGTTCTGCAGATACATCGTCAGGCGTTCGAGACCGTAGGTGATTTCACCCGTGATCGGCTTGCATTCGAGACCGCCCACCTGCTGGAAGTAGGTGAACTGCGTCACTTCCATGCCGTTCATCCAAACTTCCCAACCGAGACCCCAGGCGCCGAGCGTCGGGTTTTCCCAGTTGTCTTCGACGAAGCGGATGTCGTTGATCGTCGTGTCGATGCCGAGGGCGCGCAGCGAGCCGAGGTAGAGGTCCACGATGTTCGTGGGCGCGGGCTTGAGCACGACCTGATACTGATGGTGCTGGTGCAGGCGGTTGGGATTTTCGCCGTAGCGGGCATCCTTCGGACGGCGCGAGGGCTGAACGTACGCGGCGCGCCACGGTTCGGGACCGAGCGCGCGCAGGAACGTGGCGGTGTGCGACGTACCGGCACCCACCTCCAAGTCAATCGGCTGCAGGAGCGCACAGCCCTGGCGATTCCAATATTCCTGCAGGCGCAGGATGACTTCCTGAAAAGTGATCATGGTGAAACGGCCGCGACATGCGCGGCGCCTTTACGGTTGGTCTTTTGAAGGTTTCGCAATAGCGAAAGAGACGGATGATTATAAGTCATTCGAACGCCACGCTCTTTTCGTTCTAACCCCAAAGGCGAGAAGAAAAAGGAGTGCGACGAGATAAAGGAGCGCCCGAAGGAGGTTGCCCCAGCGGATGAAGGGCGTCGGATCGCCCGACGCGCCCTCGACGATGATCGTTTCGACCTGCGAGCCTTCCGGGACGAAACGAAGAAGAACGCGCCCCTCGGCGTCGATCACGGACGAGTCGCCGTTGTTGTTGACGGAGAGGATCGGACGCGCCGATTCGATCGCGCGCAGCCGGCTGATGGCGAGGTGCTGGCCCTTGGCCGCCGACGAGAACCAGCCGAGATTCGAGACGACGGCGAGGTGCGTCGGATCGTTTCCGCCGGCAAAGAGTTCGGGAAGAAGCGTTCCGAAGAGATTTTCAAAGCAGATGAGAGTGGCGACCTTTGCCTCCCCGATCGTCTGCGGGAGCGCATTGCCCGCGCCCGGCGTCATGTCGCCGATCCGAACGCCGAAGAGTTCGGGGAGCCACCGAAGCGCCGACGGAACGTATTCTCCGAAGGGGACGAGCCGCCGCTTGTCGACGAGCGTGAGCCAGCCCTTGCCGTCCATCCAGTAGGCCGTGTTGTAGACGGCGTTCCCTTCGCGGCGAAGCCCCGTAAAGAGTACCGGCGCGTCCGCGCGCAAGGCGAGCGTGCGAAGGCGCTCGAGATCCGCCGCGGGCAGACTCGTCAAGGGAACCGTCACCACGCTTTCGGAAAAAAGAACGGCCCGGCGCCCCCGGCTTTCTTCGGGCCAGGGATCCTTCACGAAGTCCGTCACGTAGTCGAGCCGGCCCGCGTTTTCCGCAACGCTCGGCCGGTTCGTCACGATGAGGCCAGGTTGAACGAGGCGAAACCAGGTGGGCGCCGTCGGGGTCGACCACGAGAAGCTTCCGATCCCCCAACCGCCCGCGAGCACGAGGACGGCCAGCAGGACGCCCGTGACGCGGCCCTTCACCGTTCGTCCGAAGAGGAGCGTGAGCACGGCGCCCACGGTGAGGAAAAAGCCGAAATTCACCCAGTCGACGCCCCCGATGCGAGCCCAGTCGCTCCACCAGGTGTCGAGCGTCCCGTAGGCGGGAGAGAGCCATCCGAAGCGCACGACGTCCGTGCGGATCGCTTCGAAGACCGTGTTCCAAAGGGGAAAGGCCAAAAGGCCGTAGGTCGCGGGCGACGTGCGCCAGCGGGCGGCGAGAAGCGCCGCGAAGGCGGGAAAGAGCGCGAGAAAGAGCGCGAAGAGGACGAGCCCCGCCGCGCCGAGCACAAAGGGAAGATGACCGTACTCGACGATTGAATGCAGAACCCAGTGGAGTCCCGGGAGGAACCAGCCGAAACCGAAGGCCCAGCCGACGAGGAAGGCGTGCCCGCGCTTTTCCGTGCGAAGAAGGAGCGCTCCGTAGAGGAGCCAACCGACAAAGAGCGCCACGCGCGACTCGAGCGGCGCAAAGGCGAGCGACGTCACGGCGCCCGCGAGAAGCGCCAGAAGAACCCGCACGCCCGTACGCTCTTTTCGGAACATGTCGTCCTCTTTGCCGTCCGTTTAGAGGCGCTCGACGATGAGCGCCTGCGCCTGCCGCTCGTCGGCGTCCGCCACGGTGAAGCGGAAGCCCGCCTCCTCGACGACTTCGCCCTTTTGCGGCACATGCTCGAGCCGGTCGGTGACGAGCCCGCCGACCGTTTCGCAGTAGTCGTCCCGAAGTTCGGCGGAGAAGTATTCGTTGAAGGCTTCGATTTCGAGGTGCGCGCCCACGCGCCAGCGGTTCGTCGACTCCTGCACGATGACGCCCGAAGGATCGTCCCGGTCGAATTCGTCCGAGATGTCCCCCACGATCTGTTCAAGAACGTCTTCGATCGTGATGAGGCCCGAGATGCTGCCGAATTCGTCGATGACGAGCGCGAGGTGGCTGCGCGTGCTCTTGAAGTCGCGCAGGAGCACGTTGATCGGCTGCGACTCGGGAATGAAGCGCGCCGGACGCAGGAGCTTGCGCACGTCGAGCTCGGGATTGATCATGAGGCGCAGAAGATCCTTGGCGTGCAAAATCCCCTGCACGTTGTCCAGGTCGCCGTCCACGGCGGGAAAGCGCGAGTGACCGCTTTCGATCACGGTTCGGATCCAATCGTCGAGCGTTCCCGTGAGATCGATCTCCTGCACCTGTGCGCGCGGAATCATCAGATCGTCCGCCCGCAGATCCGAGACCTCCAGGGCCCCTTCCATCATGGAGAGCGTTTCCTTGTCCATGACGTTGTGCGACTGAGCGTCGCGCATGAGACTCAAAAGTCGACCGCGGTCTTCCACCTCTTCCTCATGGAAGGCGGCGGCGAGTCGGTCGAAAAAGGATTTCGGTTTCGGGTTGGGAGGTTCGCTTGACATATGGTCCTGGTCGAAAAAGAAGGTCCGTATAGTATTGCACGAGTGCAGGTCAGTCGTGCGCCACGGCGGGCGTCGAATACGGATCGTCGAACCCGAGCGACGCGAGAATGCGCCGCTCCTCGGCTTCCATTTCCTCGGCTTCCTCGTCGGTCAGGTGGTCCCACCCCTGCGCGTGCAAAACGCCGTGCACGAGCAGGTGCGCCAGGTGCGCGCGGAAGGTTTTGTTCTGTTCGGCGGCCTCCCGGTGAATCACCGGCACGCAGATCACGATGTCGGCCTCCACGGGGTCGTGCGAGTAGTCGAAGGTGAGGACGTTCGTCGCGTAGTCGCGCTTGCGGTACTGCGCGTTGAGCATCCGTCCTTCCTCTTCGTCGACGAAGCGCACGGTGAGACTGCCTTCGGTTTCGCAGGCCTTGCGGATCCAGCGGAGCATCACCGAGCGCGACGGAAGCTCCTCATAGTGCGAGGCCCGCTGAATCGAAACGATGACTTCAGGATTCACGTTTTTCCTCCTTTTTGTCCGCTTCGTCGTAGGCTTCGACGATGCGCGCGACGAGCGGATGACGCACCACGTCCTTGCTGGTGAACCGGGTGAAGGCGATGCCGCGCACGCCTTCGAGCACTTCGCAGGCGTGCTTGAGACCGCTGCGCACGCCCCGCGGCAGGTCGATCTGCGTGACGTCCCCGGTGATGACGGCGCGCGAACCGAAGCCGATGCGCGTCAAGAACATCTTCATCTGCTCGGGGGTCGTATTCTGCGCTTCGTCGAGAATGATGAAGGCGTTGTTGAGCGTGCGCCCGCGCATGTATGCGAGCGGGGCCACTTCGATCGAGTGGCGCTCCATGAGGCGCTGCGACTTGTCAAAACCCATCAGATCAAAGAGCGCGTCGTAGAGCGGACGCAGATACGGGTCCACCTTCTGCGTGAGGTCGCCCGGCAAAAAGCCAAGGCGCTCGCCCGCTTCGACGGCCGGACGCGTCAGAACGATGCGCTCGACCGTGCCGCGTTCGAAGGCGTCCACAGCCGCCGCCACGGCGAGGAAGGTCTTCCCCGTCCCAGCGGGTCCCACGCCGAAGCAGATGTCGTGCGAGAGGATGTCGCGCAGATAACGGCGCTGATTGGGCGTTCGCCCCTGCAGGTCGCGCCGGCGGACCTTGAGGTCGATGTCGGAAACGGGACCGTCCGGATCCTCCGATTCGCCCGAGCGGTATTCATCGTCCCGGGCCACGAAGTGCCACTGAATGTCGTCGGTCGAAAGTTCGCGCGACTCGGCCTCGACCCGCGCAAGCAGGGTTTCGAGCGCCTTGACGGCACGGCGGCACTCCTCGAGCGCCCCCGTCACGCGAAAGACGCCGCCGCGGCGCCGGATGACGACGCCGAGGATCGTTTCCATCTGCCGCAGATTCTCGTCGAGCGGACCGCACAGGCCCGCAAGCGACGTGAGGTCGGCGTCGGTCGAAAAGGTCAGCGTCTCTTTGCGTTCGTTCTCCATCTTCAGTCTTCCTTGACGAGTTCCCCGCCGAGCGTGTGCGGGAAGACATCCGTAATGCGCACCTTGACCATTCGGTTGATCAGGGAGGCGTCTCCCCTGAAGTTTACGATACGGTTGTTGTCGACACGGGCGGCCAGGCCCCCTTCGCCCCGCTTGGCGGGACCGACGACGAGCACGCGCTGCACGGTGCCGAGCATCGATTCGCTGATGCGCTGGGCGTTGGCGTCGATTTCCGCCTGCAGAACCTGCAGGCGGCGAAGCTTCTCCTCGTAGGAGACGGGGTCGGGCAGGCGCGCGGCGGGCGTGCCCGGACGCGGGCTGTAGATGAAGGAGAAGCTCGCGTCGAAACCGACCTCGCGCACGAGCTTCATCGTGTCTTCAAAGTCGGCCTCGGTTTCGCCGGGGAAACCCACGATGATGTCGGTGGCGATCGAAATGTCCGGACGGACGGCGCGCAGACGGCGCACGATCGACTTGTATTCGAGCGCCGTGTAGCCGCGCTTCATGGCGGCGAGAATGCGGTCCGATCCCGACTGCACGGGAAGATGCACGTGATTGACGAGCTTTTCGTTCCTCGCATAGGCGTCGATCAGGCGCTGCGTGAATTCGCGGGGGTGGCTCGTCGTGTAGCGGATGCGCTCGATCCCGTCGATTTCCGCGACGTAGTCGAGAAGCGCCGCGAAGTCGACCGTCTCGCCGTCGGGGGCTTCACCCTTGTAGGCGTTGACGTTCTGCCCGAGAAGCGTCACTTCGCGCACGCCCTGATCGGCAAGCTGCGCCACTTCAAGAAGCACGTCGACGAGCGGACGGTAAATTTCCTCGCCGCGCGTATAGGGCACCACGCAGTAAGAGCAGTACTTGGAGCAGCCCTCCATGATCGAAACGAAGGCGGTCGCCCCCTGCGCGTGCGGCACGGGAAGGTGATCGAACTTCTCGATTTCGGGGAAGCTCACGTCCACCTGCGCGCGGCCGGTCTTTTCGCGCTTTCGAAGGAGTTCGGGGAGACGGTGCAGGGTCTGCGGTCCGAAGACGGCGTCCACGTAGGGAGCGCGCTTCAGGATGCCGTCGCCTTCCTGGGTTGCCACGCAGCCGCCCACAGCGATGCGCATGTCGGGGTGAAGCTTCTTCACCTCGCGGATGCGGCCGAGGTCGGAGAAGACCTTCTCCTGCGCCTTTTCGCGAATCGAGCAGGTGTTGATGACGACGAGATCCGCCTCTTCAAGGTTTTCCGTACGTTCGTACCCCTCCTCGTCGGCCAGAAGGTCCGAAAGACGGGCGGAGTCGTAATCGTTCATTTGACAGCCGAAGCTGCGCAGATAGAGTTTTTTCGCTGACACGGTTTATATCCGGGGACAAAAAAAATAGGTTCCGCATCCGAAAGGACGGGGAACCTCGGTTGATCGCTGACCGAGGGCAAGACGACCGCTTTGCGGCGAATCCCGCAACCCTCTGACATGCCTGGGATTTCGGTGCAAATTCCGGGCGGCGCGAAGAGGAATATACAAAAAAATTCCCGCTAGGACGCGTAACAAACGCACATAAAAAAGAAGGGCATCCGACTGCTCGGACACCCTTCCCTCTTTCCGGAATTCTGGTGGCGCATCACGGACTCGAACCGCGGACACAAGGATTATGATTCCTCTGCTCTAACCGACTGAGCTAATGCGCCGTTGAGAATTAAGATTCTGCATGAAATCCCTTCGTTTGTCAAGGGACTGTTACAACTTTCTTACAAATCGCCTTTTCGCCACAGTGCGGCGAAGTGGTTCGTCGGCCCGTGCCCGTGCCCGACACCGAGTTCATCCGCATGGGCAATGGCTTCGTACACATAGGCTTTGGCCTTGCGGACGGCCTCGGGGATGCTCTCGCCTCGTCCGAGCTGCGCGGCGATGGCGGCCGAGAGCGTGCAGCCCGTACCATGCGTATTCTTGGTCGCGATGCGGGGCGCCTCGAAGGTAAGCGACGTCTCGCGCGAGAGAAGCAGATCCGGAGACTCGGATTCCGTGAGGTGCCCGCCCTTCAGATAGACCCAGGCGTCCGGAGCGAGACGCTCGAGAAGCTTGCGGGCGAGCGCGGGCATTTCCCCGCGTTCGCGGATTTCCGCTTCGCCCGCGAGCACGGCCGCTTCGGGAAGATTGGGCGTGATGACGGTGGTGAGCGGCAGAAGACGTTCGCAAAGCGCCGATTCGGCCTCCTTGGCGAGCAGACGGTCGCCGCCCTTGGCGACCATCACCGGATCGAGCACGACGAAGGGCGGGCGATGACGCTCGAGCGCTTCGGCGACGGCATCGATCACCTCGGGCGTTCCGAGCATGCCGATCTTGACGGCGTCCACGCGGATATCTTCGAAGATCGCGTCGATCTGCGCGCGCACGAAGTCGGGCGCCACGGGCTGCCACCCCGACACGCCGCAGGTGTTCTGCGCCGTAAGCGCCGCAACGACCGCCATGCCGTAGGTGCCGCAGGCGCTCATCGCCTTCACGTCGGCCAGAATACCGGCGCCGCCCGAAGGATCGAGCCCGGCGATCGTCAGTACGTTTGCAATTCGTTTCGGTTCTTGAGCGCGGTCTGCCATAGCGACTCCATTTCATCCATCATGCGCGCGGTCGCGCCGGCGTGTTTTTGGGCGAACGCTTCGGCCCGTTCGCCGGCGGCCTTCCTTTCGTTTTCGTCGGCGAGCCACCCGGAAAAGACGTCGAAGGCCTCCTCGGGCGTTTCCACCTGCACCATCGCCCGCGCGGCGAGTCCGTCGCGCACGATCTTGTCGAAATTGAAGGTGGAGGGCCCCACCACCAGGGGCGAGCCCGCCATCGCGGGTTCGATCATGTTCTGCGACCCGAAGGGCTCGAACGATCCGCCCATGGCGGTCATGTCGCCCAAGGCACAGTAAAAGCTCATTTCGCCCATGCTGTCCCCGAGGAGCACGTCTGCGTCCGCGGGTACTTCGCGCGGCGACAGCACGCTCGAGCGACGGCACACCTTGAGTCCCGCCTCCGAGAACACTTGGGCGACCTCGTCGAAGCGCTCCGGATGCCGGGGCACCACGAGCAAAAGCGCGTTGCCGAGCTTTTCGCGCTTCGCGACAAAGGCGCGCGCAAAGCGCACCTCTTCCCCGCGGCGCGTCGAAGCGATCGTCAGCACGGGACGGCCGATCGTCTTTCGCCAGCTTTTCGCCGCGGCCGACTGCGAGAGATTCGGCTTGATGTCGAACTTCACGCTCCCGCACACCTTGACGTTTTGCGCGCCGAGCGATTCGAGACGAACCTTATCCTCCTCGCTTTGCGCGAGAACCGCGGAAAAGCTCTCGAAGGCCGGACGCATCACCAGGTGAAACTTCTGCGCCTCGCGCTGCGACTTCGCCGACTCGCGCGCGTTGGCGAGCACCATCGGAATGTCGAGGCGCTTGGCTTCGCGCATGAGATTGGGCCAGACCTCCGTCTCCATGATGACGCCCATGGTCGGGCGCGTCTGACGGAAGAACTTCTCCACCGCGTAGGGCGCGTCATAGGGAAGGTAGCACTGTCGGATCCGCTCGGGCCCCAGGGCCATGACGATCTTCTTGCCCGCTTCGCGGCCCGTCGGCGTCATGTGCGTGAGGAGCACGTCGATTTCGGGCCAGCGCTTGAGCATCATCTCGATCAGCGGACGCGCCGCGTTCGTTTCCCCGAGACTCACCGCGTGCACCCACACGCGGGGGCGGCTCGTGCGCGGCGGGAAGGTCCCCCAGGCGAAGCGTTCGTCCCAGAACTTTTTGTACGCGGGCTGTCTGCGCGATCGCCACATGAGGTAGAGGCTCGCCAGAGGAAGCGCCACCACCGTGATGGCGCGGTACATGGAGGGAGTCAGCTGCATCCGTTTTCCTTTTGCTCTTGACGCACCGCATCGAGCGCCGTTTTGGCTTCCCGCCAGGTGGGAATCTCGCCGACGTTGCCGAGCGAGCGCACCGGGCCGTCGCCGACGAGATGAAGAATCTCCGTGGGCGTCGAAACGTAGAGGCCCACGGTCGGCAGTCCGAGCGCCGCGGCGAGGTGCGAGAGTCCCGTATCGACGCCGACGAGCGCCTCGGCCTTCACGAGCGTGGCCGCCACGCGGTCGAGCCGCGCGCGCGGCGCGACGACGGAATCGGGAATGAAGCGGGCCAGCCGCTCGACGCGTTCCCGCTCCTTGTCGTTGCCCCAGAAAAAGACGCTGCGGCGTCCCTCATCGAGAAGCGAACGGCCGAGATCGACCCAATGGTCTTCGGGCCAGAGCTTTTCGTCGCGGCTCGCGTTGACGGCGAGCGCCACCCAGGGACCTTCGGGGACCTCGAGCGCCTCCGCCCGGGGAGAAAGCCGGAAGGCGGGGGCGTGCGCGGGCACTTCGTAGCCGAGCGTCTCGGCCGCGAGCAGCCGGTAGCGCTTCACGGCCCCCACTTCCTCGGGAATCCGATGGGGATGACGGTAGAAGAAGGCAGCCGCGGGCTCGCGCACCGTATCGCGGCTGAAGCCGTGCACGGACGAGCGCGTCCAGGAGGCGGGCCAGGCCGAGCGAAGCAGACCCTGCTCGTCGATCACCACGTCGTAACGCTCAGAAGCGAGCGCCGTGCGCAGCGCCCGAACCTCGGCGAAGGTTTGGGCAGAGAAGACGTTCTTGCGCCAGCGGCGAAAGGCGCAGACGTGCACCTTCGAGACGACGGGCGAGAGCGCGGGGATCTCCTTGAAGCTTTCTTCGGAGAGCCAGTGCACCTCCGCGTCGGGGAGGTTTTCACGAATGTCGACCGTGACGGGCAAGGCGTGAATGATGTCGCCCATGCTCGACGTTTTGACGACGAGGATCTTCACGCGGCGCCCTCCAGAACGGCCCGGAAGACCGCGGCGGGATCCCCGCCCTTTTCCGCCCTGCGCGAAAGGCGCTTGCCGAGTTCCACGCCGGGCTGATCGAACGGATTGATGTGAAAGAGCGTCCCGAGCATCGTGGTCTTGTGCTCGTACATGGCCATGAGCGCGCCGAGACGACGCGGATTCACGGCGTCGAGCACGATCGTGCTCACGGCATTGAAGAAGGGGCTCGACGGATCGCGCGCGACGAGCGCTTCGGCCTGGGCGCGCGCGTTGGCGAGAAGCACTTTGTAGTGTTCCGCGTAGCGGTGTCCGGGCATTTCGCTCCAGAGCATGTCGACGCTCGTGCGTCCCGTTCCCTGACGGAGCCACTGATAGAAGCTGTGCTGGCCTTCGTTGCCGTTGGCGCCCCAGACGCCCTGACCGGTATGCCCTTCGATGGGCTCCCCTTCGGGGGTGACGGTCTTGCCGAGCGACTCCATTTCGAGCTGCTGCAGCCACGCGACGAGCACGCGCAGGCGTTCGTCGTAGGGAAGCATGCAGTGCGAGGAGATTTCGAGCCGCGTCGCGTTCCAATACGAAATGAGCGCGAGAAGCGCGGGCAGATTTTCCGAGATCGGCGCTTCGGAGGAGTGACGGTCCATTTCGGCCGCGCCCTGCAGGAATTCACGGAAGACTTCCGGCCCGAGCGCTACGGCGACGGGAAGGCCCACGGCGCCCCAGACGGAGAAGCGGCCGCCCACCCAGTCCCAGATGCGGAAAAGGTTTTCTTCCGGGAGACACATCTGCGCGGCCGCGTCGTCCTTCGAGGACACCACCACGATGTGGCGGTTGCGGTCCGCACCCACAATCCCGGCGTCAAGGAACCACTGATCCACGGCCGCCGCGTTCACCTGCGTCTCGCGCGTCGAGAAGCTCTTCGACGAGACGATCGCAAGGGTCGAATGCGGTTGGCAGGCGGCGAGCACGCGCTCAAGCAGCACGCCGTCGACGGAACTCAGGAAGTGCACGCGGATGTCGGGGTTGGGCCCGCGCAGGGCGTGGTACACCGCGTGCGGTCCCATTTCGGAGCCGCCGATGCCCACGTTGATGATGTCCGTGATGCGGTCGGCGCGGCAACCCGTCCAGCGGCCGCTGCGGACGTCTTCGGCGAAGCGGAAGATGCGGCGGCGTTCGTGTTCGACCTCGTCGTAGTGCGGCGCCGACGGAGAGAAGGAGCGAAGCGACGTATGGAGCGCCGCGCGCCCTTCGGATTCGTTCACGATGGCGCCCGCCATCATGCGGCGGTGCGCGGCGAGAATTTCGCGCTTCTCGCCGAAGGCGACGAGCCGTTCGAAGTCGGGGCCGCTGATTCGCTGTCGGCCGATGTCGAGCCGAATGCCGCAGGCGCGGTGTTCGACCGCCGCGCCGGACTGACGCAGAAGCGGCAACAATTCGACGGTGGGATTGGGCATGGGAATCCTCTGAAACTCAATCAAAACGGAAGCGCCAGGTCGGGCGCCACTTCATGGAGCGCCTCGCCGAAACGCTTGCGGATGCGCTCGAGCGCCTCTTCCGTATCGCCTTCGAGACGGATCACGACGACGGGGGTCGTGTTCGAGGCGCGGGCGAGCGCGAAGCCGTCCTTCCACTCGACGCGCACGCCGTCGATCTTGATGACGTCTTCGGCATCGTCGAAGTGAAGCTTCTCCTGCAGGAGGCGGATGAAGGCGTGCTGTTCGCCCTCGGCCATCGGAATGTGCAGTTCGGGCGTGTTCACGGCGCTCGGCAGGGCTTCGAGGCGGGCCGAAGGATCCTTTTCGCGCGAGAGGATTTCGAGGAGTCGGGCGCCCGCGTAGACACCGTCGTCGAATCCCGGCCAGCGGCCGTCGTTGAAGAAAAGGTGACCCGACATTTCGCCCGCGAACGGAGCGCCCGTTTCGCGCAACTTCGCCTTGACGAGCGAGTGGCCCGTGCGGCTGATCGTCGGAACGCCGCCGTGCTCGCGGATCCAGGGTACGAGCGCGCGCGTGCACTTGACGTCGTATACGATCTGAGCGCCCGGATGGGTGCGCAGCACGTCTTCGGCAAAGAGCATCATCTGACGGTCCGGATAGATGATCTGACCGGACTTCGTCACGACGCCGAGGCGGTCGCCGTCGCCGTCGAAGGCGAGGCCCACTTCCGCGTCGGACGTGCGCACGAGCGCCTGCAGATCTTCAAGATTCGCGGGCTTCGAAGGATCGGGGTGATGGTTCGGGAAGTGTCCGTCGACCTCGGTAAAGAGCGGAATCACGCGGCAGCCGAGCCCGTGATAGAGGCGTTCGGCGAGAGGACCGGCCACGCCGTTGCCGCCGTCGACGGCGATCGTCATCGAGCGGGCAAGCGAAACGTCGCCGAGCACCTTCTCGAGGTAGGGCGTCACGGCGTCCACCGTCTTGCGCGTCCCCGGCGTCTCGGCTTCGAACCATTCGCGAAGTTCGATGCGCTCGCGGATCTTCTGAATCTGGTCGGCAAAGAGCGTGACGCCCGCCACCATCATCTTGAGACCGTTGTATTCGGGCGGATTGTGCGAACCGGTGACGGCCACTCCCGTGCCCGTTCCGTAATAATTTGTTGCGAAATAAAGGACGGGGGTCGGCGCCATGCCGATGTCGATCACGTCGATGCCCGTCGAGAGGACGCCCTCGATCAGCGCATCGGCCAAACGTTCGCCCGAGAGTCGTCCGTCGCGTCCGACGCAGAACGCCTTGACGTCGGCCTCACGGGCCATGGAACCGAGCACTCGGCCTACGGCGCGAACGACTTCGGTCGTCAGCGTCACGTCGACAACCCCGCGGATGTCGTACGCCTTGAAAATGGATGCATCCAGCATGTTCAATCACCCGGAATCTGGAAATAAGCTGAAAGGATGTATGTTAGCAAAGGCCCCTACCTCTTCGGAATGAGCCCCCTGACCATGGGATACAATGTAGCGCACCTGAGCTAGTTCCGAACGGGCGGCACCCGCCCACTTGCCCATGAAAAAAGCACAAATTCTTTCCGCGAACGTTCTCGTCACGGGCGACGCCATGCTCGACCGCTATTGGTTCGGCGACGCCGAGCGCATTTCTCCCGAAGCGCCGGTGCCCGTCGTGCGGGTCGTCCGCTCCGAAGAACGTCTCGGCGGCGCGGCGAACGTCGCGCTCAACATCGCCCACGTCGGAGCCCGCGCGACGCTTCTCTCCGTCGTGGGTGAAGACGCCGCGGGACGCCGCATCGAAGAGCTCCTCCAGAAGGAAGGGATCGAAGCGGCCCTGCAGTTTGATCCGACGCTCTCCACCACGGAAAAACTCCGCATCGTCGCGCGGCAGCAGCAGATGCTTCGCTGCGACTTCGAATCCCACCCCGACGCCGAAGCGCTCCTTCACCACCTTGACCTCTTCAACCGGCATCTCGAAAAGGCCGACGCCCTCGTTCTCTCCGACTACGGCAAGGGCGGCCTCACGCACATCACGAAGATGATCGAATGCGCCCGCGCGAAGGGCTGTCCCGTCCTCGTCGACCCCAAGGGAGACGACTACGAGCGCTACCGCGGCGCCACGGTGATCACCCCCAACCGCTCCGAACTCCGGCAGGTCGTCGGCGCCTGGAAGAGCGAAGCGGATCTTCTCGAGCGCGCGCAGAACCTGCGCGCCGAGCTCGACCTCCAATATCTCCTTCTCACCCGCAGTGAGGAAGGGATGACGCTCTTTTCCGACGAAGGCGCCATGACCGTTCCCGCCCAGGCCCGCGAAGTCTTCGACGTTTCGGGCGCGGGCGACACCGTCATCGCCGTCCTCGCCACGCTCGTCGCCGCGGGCGTTCCGATTCCCGACGCCGTCGCCACCGCCAACCGCGCGGGCGGCATCGTGGTCGGCAAACTCGGAACGGCCTCCGTCACGTATGAAGAACTTTTTTCCTAAGGGAGCATCATGAGCATCCTCGTCACCGGCGCGGCCGGCTTCATCGGCTGCAACAACGTTCTGGCACTCAATCGCCGCGGCGTGACCGACATCATCGCGGTCGACAATCTCGAAAAGAGCGAGAAATTCCTTAATCTCGCCCAGTGCCGCATCTCGGACTACTTCGACAAGCGCGACTTCATCGCGCGCGTTCGCGCCGGGACCGCTCCGAAGCCCGAAGCGATCTTCCATCAGGGCGCCTGCTCGGACACGATGGAGCAGGACGGCGTCTACATGATGGAGAACAACTACCGCTACACGCTCGACCTCTACCGTTGGGCGCAGTCGCTGCACATCCCCTTCATCTACGCTTCGTCCGCCGCCACGTACGGCGCCAAGACGACCTTCCGCGAAGAGCTCGAGTTCGAAGGCCCCCTCAACGTGTACGGGTATTCGAAGTTCCTCTTCGACCAGGTGCTTCGCCGCGAATTCGACTATCTGCGCGCTCCGGTGATCGGGCTTCGCTACTTCAACGTCTACGGTCCGCACGAACAGCACAAGGGACGCATGGCCTCCGTCGCCTTCCACCAGTACTTCCAGTACCGCCGCACCGGCAAGGTGAAGCTCTTTGAAGGCTGCCTCGGCTACGGCAACGGCGAACAGCTGCGCGACTTCGTCTACATCGACGACGTCACGAACGTCCTCATGCACTTCCTCGACCATCCGGTTTCGGGCATCTACAACTGCGGCACGGGCCGCGCCCAGCCCTTCAACGACGTGGCGCTCTCCGTCATCAACAGCCTGCGCCGCCACGAAGGGAAGAACGCGCTCACGCTCTCCGAAGCCGTCGCCTCGGGCGAACTCGAGTACATCGACTTCCCCGAAGCGCTCAAGGGCAAGTATCAGGCCTACACCCAGGCCGACCTCACCAAGCTTCGCGCAAGCGGCTGCGACGTTCCCTTCCGCAGCGTCGAAGAAGGCGTCTCGGCCTACATGGACTACCTTCTCGAAGCCCATCCGGACGTGGAAGCCTGATGCAGAAAGCCGCCTTTCTTGACCGTGACGGCGTGATCAACGCCGATCACGGTTACGTGAGCCAGCCCGAAAACTTCGAGTGGCTTCCCGGCGTCTTCGAGGCCTGCCGCGAACTCGCCCGGCTCGGCTACGCGATCGTCGTCGTCACCAATCAGTCGGGCATCGCCCGGGGGTACTACGGCGAAGACGATTTCCTGCGGCTCACCGCTTGGATGAAGGCGCGTTTCGCCGAGGAAGGCGTTTCGATCGCGGGGGTCTACTACTGCCCGCATCATCCGGAAAAGGGAATCGGCACCTACAAGCAGGCCTGCGACTGCCGCAAGCCCGAGCCCGGGATGCTTCTGCGCGCCGCCCGCGAGCTCTCGCTCGATCTTGCAAAGAGCGTGATGTTCGGCGACAAACCGGGCGACATGACCGCGGCACGCCGCGCGGGGGTTCCCGTGCGCATTCAGGTCGGCACCGACGCCCGCGCCCTTCCCGATCCCGCCCCCGACGCCACGCACACGGCTCTCTCCCTGCTCGAAGGCGTCAGGATTTTGTCCGATTTCCAACCTGCCGTCTCCTAAAGGCGGCTCCGAACGGCCGGAACGTTTCCGGCCGACCGTTTTTACTTCAACGACGGCCGCGGCACCGCGCCGTGGCCCAACGCAAAGGAGGATGCGCCCCTTCGGCACGCCCGCCGGAGAAAAGGCGCTCAAATCGCACCATGAAACCCGTTCGCAAAGTCGTATTCCCCGTCAACGGCCTCGGCACGCGTTTTCTTCCCGCCACGAAGGCGATGCCCAAGGAAATGCTTCCGATCGTCGACAAACCCCTGATTCAGTACGCCGTGGAAGAAGCCGCCCGCGCGGGCATCACGGAGATGATCTTCGTCACGGGCCGCAACAAGCGTGCAATTGAAGACCATTTCGACGCCCACCCTGAACTCGAACGCGAACTTGAAGAAAAGGGCAAGGACGAACTTCTCGAAATCGTGCGCAGCATTCTCCCGCACAACATTCACTGCATTTACCTGCGTCAGCCCAAGGCGCTCGGTCTCGGTCACGCCGTGCTCTGCGCGCAGCCCGTGGTCGGGGACGATCCCTTCGCCGTGATCCTCGCCGACGACCTCATCGACGCCCCGAAGGGCTGCATCGGTCAGCTCATCGAAGCCCGCGCGAGCGTGGGCGGCGGCTCGGTCGTGGCCGTTCAGGACGTTGCGCCCGAAGAAACGAAGAAGTACGGGATCGTGAGCGTGGACGACGGTTCGCTTACGACGCCGCGCGTGCGCGGCATCGTGGAAAAGCCCGATCCCGCCGTGGCGCCCTCGCGCATGGCCGTCATCGGCCGTTACGTGTTCGAAGCCGACATCTTCGATCATCTCGCCCGCCTGCAGCCCGGCGTCGGCGGTGAAATTCAGCTCACCGACGGCATCGCCGCGTCGCTGGAGAACGTGCCGACCTACGCCCACCGCTTCGAAGGCACGCGTTTTGACTGCGGCAGCAAGCAGGGTTTCATCGACGCGACGGTTCACTTCGCGCGCAAGCGCGGCTTTGAAATTCACTGACCGCCGCGCACCTTGCGCAACAGCGCCGTGGTGGAGCGTTCGTGCTCGAACGTGACCGTCACGGTGCGCCCGCCCCAAGCGGCGACGAGCTTGGCTTCGGGAAGATCCTCGATGCGGTAGTCGCCGCCTTTTACGTAGATGTCAGGACGGGCTTTCTCCACGGCCTCGAGCGGGACCTTGTCGGGAAAGACGACGACGAGGTCCGTGCTCTCGAGCGCCGCCACGACGGCCGCCCGATCGGCTTCCGTATTGATCGGGCGATCGTCTCCCTTTCCGAGCATCTTCACCGAACGGTCGCTGTTGACGGCGACGACGAGACTTGCGCCGAGCGCCCTCGCCTGCGCGAGATAGGTCACGTGTCCGCGGTGAAGGATGTCGAAGACGCCGTTCGTGAAGACGACGGGCTTGGGAAGCGCCGCCGCGCGCTCGGAGAGTTCCTCCATCGTGCAGATTTTCTTTTCAAAGGCGGGGGGCGGACAACGCGTGCTCATGACTCTCTGTTCCCGGGATTAGAATGTAGATCCCTTCATCTTACCGAAGCCGCAGCGCTCCATGACGAATCCTCCCCTTTTTGCCGTCGGCGACGTTCAGGGTTGCCTCCAAAGCCTTGACGAACTCCTCGGACTCCTTCCCGACAACGCGGAACTTCTCTTTCTCGGCGACCTCGTCAACCGCGGTCCCGAATCGCTCGGCGTACTGCGCCGCATCCGTTCTCTCGGATCGCGGGCCCGTTTTCTCCTCGGCAATCACGACCTGCATCTTCTCGCCATCGCCGCGGGCTTTGCGTCGACGCACAAGAAGGACACGCTCGACGACGTCCTCGGCGCGCCCGACCGGGACGAACTCATCGACTGGCTTCGTCACGGACGTCTTCTGATCGAGGACCGGGGCGTCGTTTTCGTGCACGCCGGGCTCAATCCCGCCTGGAGCGTCGAAGACGCCAGAGCGCTGGCGCTGGAAATGGAAGAAGGGCTGCACGGCGACGACTGGCGCGAAATGTTCCGCGACATGTACGGCAACACCCAGTGGTCGACGGGCCTCACGGGGGCGGAACGCAGAAGGGCCGTCTTCAACAGCTTCTCGCGCATCCGCTTCGTGGACCGTTACACGGGCGAACTCGACTTCGATCAGAAGGAAGGGCTCGAAGGAGTGCCCGAGCGCCTCGTTCCCTGGTTTGAATTCACGGACCGCCGCAGCGAAAACATCCCGATCTGCTTCGGGCACTGGTCCATGCTCGGCCTCAAAAACGAAAAGACCCTGATGTCGATCGACACGGGGTGCTTGTGGGGCGGCGCGCTCACCGCCCTCAACATCGACACGAGGGAGATCGTGCAGGTGTCCTGCCCCATGTGGGCCGATCCCCTTCGCTATTCCTCGAAGAAGCGCTGAGCTCAGTCGTGCTTGAGCGCCGCCTCGCGGCGCTGACGGACGGCCTCTTCCTTCGCCGCCGTGGCGTCGGGCACGCCGAGCGCCGCGGACATGACGGCGGAGGTTTGCGCGCAAAGCGTCTTGCGGTCCACGCCCGCGGACGAAATCGGCTCGAGCACCTGCACTTCGGCCTCAAGTCCCGAAGAAAAGACGATCCGCTTCATGACGGTGAAGAGCGGAATGTTGCCCGCATAAGAGGGAATCGTCGTGACTTTACCCTTTTGCGTGTAGCGGATCACCACGGGGATGAGCTCCGCCTCGGTCGCGACGGCCGACGCAAAGAGGTTCGCGTAGAAGGGAAGAAGTACGCGCCCTTCGCCCGTAGTTCCTTCCGGAAAGAACAACACGGATTCGCCCGCGCGGAGGGTTTCGTTCATTTTTTCCGCCATTTCGAGCACCGCGCGCTTGCGGCTGCGGTCAATGAAGAGCGTGCCAGCGGCCCGCGAAATTAAACCGAAGACGGGCCAGGACTCGATTTCCTTTTTGGCGACGAAGCGCACGGGCAGAATCGAGTCCAAAAGGAAGATGTCCAGAAACGAGATGTGGTTCGAGCAGATCATGTAGCCCGTCTTCCCCTGACGGCGCGCGAGCGTCACCGCATCCTCGTCGGGAATCCCGCCCGAAACCTTGACGCGCACCCCCATGATGCGGGGCACGATGCGCGCGAGGCGCCGAATCCACGCGGCGCGGCTTTCGTCGGTCAGGACGGGAAGCACCAGGACCGCGAAGAAAATCAAAAAGAGAATGTAGAGCGCGATGAGCAGAAAACGGAAACTGCCGATGAAATAACGCATGAAAAAACTCGCTTAGGACTGCGCGGAGGATTCGTCGAAAAATTGCTGCAGCAAGAGGGCCGCGGAACGGTCGTCGATTTTCTCCCGCCCCGATTCCACCACGACGGAGGAATATCGTTCGTCCACTTCGAAGACGTGCCGCCGAAAGCGCCCTCCCAACTGACGGGCGAAGCGTCGGCAGCGAAGCGTGTGCTCCGACTCGCTACCGTCGCCGTGAAGCGGAACGCCCACGACGAAGGCGACGGGATTCCATTCTTCGAAAAGGGCCGAGAGCTGCTGCCAGCGGTCCTCGCGTTTGACGGCGTGCAGGATGACGAGCGGACGGGCCGACTGCGTAAGCGTGTTGCCCACGGCCACGCCGATGCGCGCGAGACCGTAGTCGAGCGCCAGGATCGTACCTTCCACGGCAGTTTTTTTCATAAGCACTGAAAGAAAAAGCTTCCGAAACCGCGGCTGTCGCCCCGGTCGGAGGGGAGAGAAAATCGAATTTCTCTGCGGGACATCCGTCCCCGAGAAAACAGAGCGGTATTTTATCCGAACCGCCGTGACGGGGCCGAAAGGTTTATACTCCTCGGCTTCAAAAAAAACGCACCGTTTCCCTTTTCACGGTTTCTTTCCTTTTTCTGCGAGAAACACCATGCCCGAAAACGTTCTCGATCAACTCTGCGAAATGTTCCGCGCGGGCAACGCGCAGTTTCGCGTACTGCACCACGAAGCGGCCGGCAAGACCAGCCAGTCCGTCGCCGAAATCCGCGGCACCGAACTCGGTCAGGGCGCCAAGGCGCTCTGCTGCACCGTCAAGGGAAACGGCGTCAAGTGCCACGTGCTCGCCGTGCTGCCCGCCGACAAGCAGGCCGACCTTTCGAAACTCGCCGCCGCGTTCGGCGGCCGCCGCGCTTCGCTCGCGAGTCCCGACGAGGTCCGCGAACTGACGGGCTGCGTCTTCGGCGCCGTTCCGCCCGTGAGTCTGCACCCCGACCTGCGTCTCGTGGCCGACCCTTCGCTCTATGAACGCTACGACGAACTCGCCTTCAACGCCGGCGCCCTCGACACGTCGATCATCATCCGCACCGAGGACTACCGCCGCATCGTGGCGCCCGAACCCGTCTCTTTCGTAAAGGCCTGACCAACCGATTTTTTCCCGACCCCGATCCCTTCGCCATGATCACCTCCTTCAATGAAATCCTGACGAGCGCCCTGACGCCGACCATGCTCATCTCGGGCGTGGGCCTCATGATGCTCTGCATGACCAACCGCTACAACAGCACCACCGACCGCATCCGCAAGCTCATCAAGCGCCGTGAAGCGTCGGGCCTCAAGAACGAACCCTGCATCGACACGGAAATCCGCTACGTCTTCCGCCGCGCCGCGCTCCTGCGCCACGCCATGCTCTGCATTTCGAGTTCCGCCGTCTGCACGGGCTTTCTCGTCGCCACGAGCGTGGCGAGCCACTTCCTCGACACGGACCTCACTTCTCTGGCGGTGCTGTGGCTCTTCCTCTCGATCGGCCTCATTCTGCTTTCCTCCCTCTTTTTCTTCTGTGAAGTGCTCACGTCGCTCAAGGCGCTCGGCATCGCCGTCTCGAATCTGCCCGGCAAGCGCAAGAAGCACTACGCGCGCTTCTACTAAGGAGAGGGAATCATGATTTTTTCCGAATTCAATTCGATCGTCGCGCAGGCCCTCACGCCGATCACCCTCATTTCGGGCGTCGGCATTCTCATGCTCTGCATGACCGCGCGCTACAACCACGCCACCGAACGCATCCGCCAGCTCATGGAAAAGCGCGAAGCGTCGGGGACGACCGTCGAACCCGACATCGACGCGGAAATCGACCTCATTTTCCACCGCGCGGCCCTTTTGCGTTCCGCCACCATTTCGGTCGTGCTCTCCGCCTTTTGCTCGGGCCTGATGGTGCTCGCCGGCGTTCTGAGCGGCATTCTTGACGTCTCGCTCGTCGGTCTGCAGTCCGCGCTTCTCGTCTCGGCCATTTTCTGCATCGTCGTCTCGACGCTCTTTTTCTCGGCCGAAGTGACGGTCTCCCTGCACGCGCTCGGACTCGTCGTCGAGCATCTGCCCGAAAACGAGCCCGCCGCCGACAAGGCCGCCTGAGGCTCAGCGCATGTAACCCCAGCGGAAATAGAGCCCGCTGTCCTCGCCGAAGGTCTTCCCCCAAAGGAGATACACGGGACCGACGTAGGTATCGAGCCCCACGTAGAGCGACATGGCCTTTTTCCAATCGTCGTAGGACGAATCGTACTCGGAGGACTCGGAGCGGTTCCAGGCGCGGCCCGCTTCGAGAGAGCCCCCGAACCACACGGGCATCCCGATGTCGAACTGATCCGACATGTTCCGCGCGAGCCCGATCGATCCGAACTGTTTGTCCGACCCCGACCATCGGCCGTCGGGACTCCCTGAGAGACGTCCCGCTCCGCCCAACTGATATTCGCCGTGGCGGGTGGAGCGCCCCGCTTCGATCGTGCCCGTGGCGGTCCAGCGCCCGAAGGAAACGGGCATCTTGAAGCTCACCTCGTACGAATTGTGGCCGCCCGCGTCGCCCGAGGCGTCGTCCTCGGAGAGTTCCCACGAGGCGGAAAGATTCCATCCCTTGGTCGGGAAGGCGACGCGATCGAGCGTGTCGAGATAGAGATCCGCCATCGCAACCCCCGAAGAGCGGCTTCCGCCCTCGGGCGCCGAACCGATCACCCGCGTCGTGTCGCGGTTGACCCAGCCGACGCCGCCCGCGATCACGCCGAGATCCCACAGTTCCCGTCCGAGCCGCACCTGCGCGCGGTATTCCTCATTGCTCCAGCGGTGCCGTGCCTTGCCGTCCTGATAGACGTCGTAGCTCGTTTTTTCAAAACTCAGTCTCGGCATCACGAACCAGGGCGATCCCGGGCCCAGGGGCTGCACGAATTCGCTCGAGAACCCCTTGGTTTCGCCGAGCTGCACCTGATTGCGCCACTGCCCGCCCCAGGAGTTCATCCACCCCCAGGTGTGCGAAAGGATCAGATTGAAGTCCGAATGATCGCGAAAGTCCGACTCGACGGCCCCGCCGAATCGAATGGAGGAATATCCGGGCTTGAGTTCCTGAGGCTTGAGCACCAGCACCGACGTGCCGTCGGGACCGGGCTCGAAGGAATAAGTCACCTGCGTGAAGTCGCCCGAAGCCCAAATCCTGCGGGCCGAGTCGGCTACCTCTTCGTTCGTGACCTCGCGGTCGAGCGGCAGGTCGGCGCGTTCCACGACGGCTTCCGGATTGACCGTGGTAAGGCCCTCGACGCGCACCTCGGCGAGGCGGACCATCGTTTCCTCCGAATCCCGCCGCGGCATGCCCGCGAGATGCTCCTTGTTCCAAGCCGCATAGCGGACAGGATCGGACGAGAGTTTCGCCAGGCGGTCCTTCACCTTGATCGCCGCCTCGTAGCCCGCGTCGATGATGGCGGGACTCTTTTTGAGGTCCGCGCTCGTGAAGTTCGTCAGATCGGGCGTGATCAGGATGTCCCGCTCCGTCAGCTGCTCCATCGAGCGGCGCACGCTCTGCTCCGTGAGCAGATTCACCATCTGCGCCGAAACGTCGAGAAAATTCGTGATTTCCTCTCGCTTGGCCAGAGGAGTCCCCGCATTCACGGCGATGACGATGTCGGCGCCGAGCTCACGCGCGAGTTCCACGGGAAGGTTGTCGACAAGACCGCCGTCCACGAGTAGCATCCCCTGATATTCCACCGGCGCGAAGGCAGCGGGCACCGACATGGAGGCGCGCATCGCCTCGCGCAGGGTGCAGTTTTTCTGCATCACGACGCGCTTTCCGTTCACAAGATCCGTCGCGGGGGCCGCAAAGGGGATGGCGAGATTCGAGAGATCCTGAATGTGGTTGACGGCCCCGACGTGCTTGGAGAGAAAAATGTCGAGTTCCTGCGAGGGAAAGACTTCTTCGGGCAGGCGCACGTGACCGTCCCGGTCGATCTTGAGGCCGCCCGTCGTAAGACCGGAATAGTCGTCGAGCTTCTGCAGCCACGGGATTTGACGGCGGTCGCCGCGCAGCGCAAGCATCTTGTCCCAGTCGACGCCGAGCACGATCTTGCCCACTTCGTCGGCGCTGTAGCCCGCCGCATAAGCGCCGCCCACCATCGAACCCATGGAGGTCCCCGTCACCACGTCGATCTTGACGTTCAGTTCTTCGAGGACCTTGAGGACGCCCACGTGCGAGAAGCCCCGGGCGCCGCCGCCCGAGAGCACGAGCCCGACGCAGGGACGTCCCTCCGCCCGGCACGCGGCGCGCACTTCCTCGGGCGTCTTGGCCCACACGTTTTGTCCGCACAACAGAAATACCGCCATCGCCGCCATCGTCGGGCCAGCCGCCAAGCGAAAGTTCATAACGCTGTCGGTCGCGTCCTTCCCCGTCTTTCGACGGAAAAGGAGCGCCGCCTCCTTTTCGGGTTCGGTAGGATCGCTCCGTCGTTTTCGGGGACGCGCCGCACGGGAAACGGCCTCTCAAACGGATACAATCTCAGGGAATCATTCTCTCTTTCCCGCCTCGACAACGACGAACGGCGGAAGAGATCGATCTTTCAAGTGTAATGGGGGTTGCGTTTTCGTTTTCGAAACGCCTCCCCGTCTACGGGATTTCATTCATGCGCATTCTTCTTACGGGCGGCACCGGTTTCATCGGTTCGCACACCGCCGCGCTTCTCCTCGAAGCCGGACACGACGTCGTGCTCTACGACAATCTCTCCAACAGCCGCGCCGAAGTCGTCGACAGGCTCGAGCGCATCACCGGGCGCCGTCCCGTGCTCGTGGTGGGCGACATCCGCGACGAAGAGGCCATGCGGCGGGCGCTTCACGAGCACCGCATCGAAGCCGTCATTCACTTCGCCGGCCTCAAGGCCGTCGGCGAATCGGTCGAAAAGCCCCTCGAGTACTACGACAACAACATCGTCGGTACGCTTCGGCTTCTCGAAGCGATGCGCGCCGAGGGCGTGAAGTCCCTCATCTTCAGCTCGTCCTCCACCGTCTACGGTACGCCCAAGTCGCTTCCGCTCACCGAAGAGATGCCTACGGGCGAGGCCACCAATCCGTACGGCCGCACGAAACTGCACATCGAACAGATCCTTGCCGACTGCGCCAAGGCGGATCCCGAACTGCGCGTCGTCTGCCTGCGCTACTTCAACCCGATCGGGGCGCATCCTTCAGGACTCATCGGCGAAGATCCCAACGGCATTCCGAACAATCTCCTGCCCTACGTGGCCCGCGTCGCGCACGGACGCCTTCCCAAGGTGCGCGTCTTCGGCAACGACTACCCGACGCCCGACGGCACGGGCGTGCGCGACTACATCCACGTCATGGACCTCGCCGAAGGGCACGTGAAGGCGCTCCCCTACGTCACGACGCATCCGGGCTGGATCGCGATCAACCTTGGCTGCGGACGCGGCTACAGCGTGCTCGAAGTCATCCGCGCCTTTGAAAAGGCGAGCGGACAGACGATCCCCTTTGAAATCGTTCCGCGCCGCGAAGGCGACATCGCCGCGAACTGGGGCGATCCTTCGCGCGCCGAAAGGCTCCTCGGCTGGCGGGCCCGCTACGACATCGACGACATGTGCCGCGACGCCTGGCGCTTCGAATCGATGCTCGAAGGCTGATGCCCTGATGCCCGATCGGCGTCACTGTCCGGCTTCGGGCGGTGGCGCCTTTTCCGTCTCGGGCGAAGTTATCCACAGGTTCGCGGAAAGCGACAACCATTTGATAACAGAGTTATCCACACCCTTTTGCCAACTCTCCGTATGAATCTCTGAGATTCCTATCGTTTTTCCACAGATGAGCCGGCAATTGGCCGGTTGCGCGGGGTCGGTGAGCGGGGCGGGGACGAGCCCCGAGAGCGCCCTGCTCCAAACGGCGGCGTGCGCTTCGTCGTGACGCTGGGCCGAGGAGAGAATGAAGCGCGCTTCCTCCAGACGCGAAACGTAGTCGCCCCGCTCGACGTAGTGTTCGATTTCGAGCCGCGAAGGCGCGGGACATTCCGTCAGAACGCGCACGAGCCACGCCGCGAACGCCTCCGTTTCGGAGGGCTTTCCCACCTGCTTGTCGACGACCCGCAGGATTTCGCCCCGGGCGGCCCGGGTGAGGATCGCGTCGACGAAGTCCCTCTCGCCCGAATGGAGCCACCCCGCGCGCACGATGTAGCCCGCGGCGCCCGAGCGCATCACGGCGTACTCGCCCTCCTCCTTGGAGCGCCCGTAGGGACCCCGCGCCGAGGGGCGGTCCCGTTCGCACCAGGGCGCCTCGCCTTCTCCCGAAAACACGTAGTCCGTGCTCACCTGCAGAATCCTCGCGCCCGCGGCGCGGGTCGCTTCGGCAACGAAGCCCGCGCCCTCGGCATTGACGCGGTCGTATTCGTAGAGACGGTCTTCGGGCGCGCGCGTCACCGCGGCGGCGTTGACGACCCAGTCGGGGCGAAACTCCCTCATGCACCGCTCAAGGGCGCTGCGGCTCGTAATGTCGAGCCGATCCTTCGGGAGGCTCCAGACCGTCAGATCGGGGCGCCCGGTCATCGCCCGCGTCAGAGCGCGTCCGAGTCGGCCGTCCGCTCCGGTAATCAGGCACCGCATTCTTATTCCTCCTTCAAAATCTCACGCAGATAAGGCGCCGACGGCGTATCGCCCGCGGCCACTTCTTCGGGCGTCCCTTCGGCCACGATCCGGCCGCCCGCGGCGCCGCCCTCGGGACCGAGTTCCACCACCCGGTCGGCAAAGGCGATGACGCGCGGATCGTGTTCCACGACGAGCACGGTGTTGCCCGCCTCGACCAGACGGTCAAGCGTTTTCAAAAGCTTCGCCACGTCGGCCGGGTGCAGGCCCACCGTCGGTTCGTCGAGAACGAAGAGCGTTCTTCCCGTACTCGGTCTCGCGAGTTCCGTCGCAAGCTTCAGACGCTGCGATTCGCCCCCGGAGAGACTCGGCGCACTCTGTCCGAGCCGGATGTAGCCGAGCCCCACTTCGTCGAGCAACGCGAGTCGACGCTTGAGCGCGGGGTGGTTCGCGAAGACTTCCGAAGCCTCCGCCACCGTCAGCGAGAGCACCTCGCTGATGTTGAGCCCCTTGTAGCGGACTTCCAGCGTTTCGCGGTTGAAGCGCTCCCCGTGACAGACATCGCAGGGAACGTAGACGTCGGGCAAAAACTGCATGGCGACCCGAACGACGCCGTCCCCGCCGCAGGCTTCGCAGCGTCCGCCCTTGACGTTGAAGCTGAAGCGGTTGGCGTCGTATCCGCGCTCCTTCGCGGTGAGCGTCGAGGCGAAGACCTCCCGAATGGGACCGTAGAGTCCGGCGAAGGTCGCCACGTTCGAGCGCGGCGTCCGGCCGACGGGCGACGCGTCGACCGTGAGAATCTTGTCGAAGAGATCGGCGTTTTCGATCCGCTCAAAGGGGAGGACTTCCTCGCGGGCGCCCATGTAACGGTTTCGGAGCGCCCGGCAAAGCGTGTCGTTGACGAGCGACGATTTTCCCGCGCCCGACACGCCGGTGACGGCCACAAAGAGCCCCTCGGGAATCGAAAGCGTGACGTTCTGCAGGTTGTGTCCCTTCGCGCCGACCAGGCGCAGAGAACGGCCGGACTTGCGCCGCGGGCGCTTCTCGCCGAAATCGGCGAGGCCCGACAAAAACCGGCCCGTGAGCGACCGTTCGTTTCGGGCCACGTCTTCGGGGCGGCCCGCGGCGAGGAGTTCGCCGCCCGTTTCGCCCGCTCCAGGCCCCATGTCGACGAGCCAGTCGGCCGTCTTCATCACCGTTTCGTCGTGTTCGACCATGACGACGGTGTTGCCCTGCTCCTGCAGATTGCGGATCGCTCGAATGAGCCTCTCGTTGTCCCGGGGATGAAGTCCCACGCTCGGTTCGTCCAATACGTAGAGCACCCCCGTAAGGCCCGAGCCGAGCTGACCCGCGAGACGGATTCGCTGCGCTTCGCCCCCCGAGAGCGTGTCGGCCGAGCGGCCGAGCGTCAGGTAGGGAACGCCCACCAGGAGAAGAAAGCGAAGACGCTCGCGAATGAGCGCGAGAAGGGGCGCCGCCACGACGGCCTTGCCGCCCGGCACCGAAAAGTCGTCGAAATAGCGGGCGAGATCCGAGAGCGGCAGGGAGAGAATGTCGGGCAGCGTTCTGCGCATCGATCCTTCTCCGATCCAGACGCTTCGCCCGTAGAGACCGATGCCCGAGCCGCCGCAGGTCCGACAGGGCCGGAGCCGACGGTAGTCCGAGAGTCCCTTTTGCAGGGCGGCGTCGCCGGTATTCCAGGCGGTTTCGAGTTCACTCAGAATGCCTTCGTACACGGATTCCCGGCCCGACCAGAGCGCGTTGCGCTCTTTCTCGGTCAGCAGTTTCCACGGCCGAGCCGTATCGATGCCGAGTCGCCGGCAGGCCTTCTTGAGCGAAGCCCACCGCACCTCCGAAGAGGGATTCCATCCCCGAAGCGCCCCCGCTTCGAGCGACTTTCCCTCGTCTTCCACAAGGGTTTCAAGCGCAAAGGCCGACTCCTCTCCCGTGCCGCCGCACTCGGGACAGCACCCCGAAGGATGGTTCGGCGAGAAAAGTTTCGGCTCCAGAAGCGGGGAGCGGTAGTCGCATACGGGACAGGCGTAGTTCGTCGAAAAGCCGTAGAGGGCCGACGAATCCATCTCCCGAACGAGAACGCGGCCGTTTCCGATTTTGGCGGCCGACTCGAAGCTCTCGGCGAGACGCTCCCGCTGCTCTTCGCGCACGCGCAGACGGTCGACGACGAGTTCGAGCGACGCGACCTGTTCCGGCAAATCGGCCGCCTCCTCCATTTCATGCGCGACGCCCTCCGCAACAAAGCGCGTGTAGCCCTTCGCACTCCAGGGGGCGAGTCGGCGTACCGTCGGTTCGTCCGATTGCGCCAGCGGTGCGGTGATGAGAATCCGCGCCTCAACCGAGCGCTCGAGCGTTCGCTCGACCATTTCCGCCACGATCTGCGCGGAGAGGGGTTCGCCGTGCTCGGGACAGAAAGGCTGTCCCGTCCGGGCGAAGAGCAGACGCAGCGCGTCGGAGAGTTCCGTGATCGTGCCGACGGTGGAGCGGGGATTTCTCACCAAAGTCTTCTGTTCGATCGCGACGGCGGCGGGAAGGTTTTCGATCGCCTCCACATCCGCCCTCGGCAGAAGGTCCATCGCCTGCCGCGCCCGAATCGAAAGGCTCTCCACATATCGTCTCTGCGCTTCGGCGTAGAGCGTATCGAAGGCAAGCGAGCTCTTTCCCGACCCCGACACGCCGGTGACGACGGTCACGGCGTTGAGCGGGATCTCCACCGAGACGTTCTTCAGATTGTGCGTGCGCGCGCCGCGCACGCGGATGACTTTGGGATTCGGCATCTCGGTTCCTTAAGGAAAAGGGCTTGGCGGCTCCGCTAGACTTTGCATCTTTCCAAACAAGCGGATGTCGCAACATGAGCCAGGAACAGGAAATCGAAGTGCAGGCGGGCAAAATGACCCGTACGGAAATCAAGGCCAGCGCCTCCCTCGCCGGGATTTTTGCGCTTCGCATGCTCGGGCTCTTCCTAATCTTACCCGTCTTCGCGGTTTACGCTCACAAGATCCCCGGCGGCGACGACGAGTTTCTCGTGGGACTCACGCTCGGCATTTACGGTCTGACGCAGGGCCTCCTGCAGATTCCCTTCGGCATCGCCAGCGACCGTTGGGGCCGCAAGCCCGTGATCGTCGTCGGGCTTCTCATCTTCGCCGTGGGGAGTTTTCTCGCAGCCTGCGCCGATCAGATCGTCCTCGTCATGCTCGGCCGCGCCCTGCAGGGGGCGGGCGCCATTTCGGCCGCCGTCACGGCGATGATTTCCGACAGCGTGCGCGAGCGCGTCATCACGAAGGCCATGGCGATGGTGGGCGCCTCGATCGGCCTCACCTTCGCGCTCTCTCTCGTCATCGCGCCGCCCTTGAACGAACTCTTCGGCGTGCCGGGACTCTTCGTCATCACGGGGCTTCTCGCCCTTTCGGCCCTCCCCGTGATTCTCTTCGTCGTCCCCACTCCGCCCGCGCCCGCCGCGAGCGACGAAAAACGCCCGAGCCGCTGGCAGGACGTCGCCTTCGACCCGGAGCTTCTGCGGCTCAACTTCGGGATCTTCTCGCTGCACGCCGTGCTCACGGCGATCTTCGTCGTCGTGCCGGGACGACTCGAGTCGATGGACCTTCCCGTCCTGCACCACTGGTACGTCTATCTTCCCGCGGTCCTCTTCGGCTTCGCGCTGATGGTGGCGCCCATCCGCTGGGCCGAGCGCACGCAAAACGTCACGACCCTCGTTCGGCGGGCGATCATCCTCATGACCGTCACCTTCGGGCTCTTTACCTATCTGATGCACTCCATCTGGGAGATCGCATTCCTTCTCGCGCTCTTCTTCACGTGCTTCAACGTGCTCGAAGCGACGCTCCCCGGCCTCATCTCGCGCTTCTCGCCCCGCGAAAGCAAGGGGCTCGCGTTGGGCATCTACAACACGACGCAGAACATCGGTCTTTTCGCGGGCGGCGCCGCGGGCGGCTGGCTCGCGAAGCACTTCTGCGCCGAAACCGTCTTTGTCGCAGCCGCTTTGCTCATGGTCCTCTGGTACTTTGTCGCCCGAGGTCAGACGGAGCCCGGCCGCAAAAAGCGCGCCGATACGGCGCAGTGAAGAAGTGTGCTTCGGTGCGCTACAAATTGTCGCGTTCCTTCTGTAGAATGATCCTCGCTTCGGAAGATTTCCGAGCACAGGTTGGCTGACTCTCACGCCGAAAATGCCCTCCGCCCGAGGACATTGCGCCGCTAGAGAGACTTCGGCTTTGTTTTATTTGGGTACGTTACTTTGATTTTGGGTTGAATTATGGTCAACAAAGTCATTCTCATCGGCAATCTCGGTCGTGATCCCGAAATTCGCTTCACCACCGACCGCAACACCGCGGTCGCCAATCTCGCCCTGGCCACGACGCGCCGCTACCGCACGCCCGACGGTCAGACCACGGAAGAAACCGAATGGCACCGCGTCGTCTTCTTCGGCCGTCAGGCTGAAATCGCCCGCGACTACCTGCGCAAGGGCCGTCAGATCTACGTCGAAGGCCGTCTGCGCACGCGCAAGTGGACCGACCAGGAAGGGCGCGATCACTACACGACGGAAATCATCGGGGAAAACTTCCAGATGCTCGGCCGCCGCAGCGACTATGAAAACGCCGGCGCCGCCGCTTCGAGCGACGGCTTCGAAAGCGCGCCCCGTCCCGCTCCCGCCGCCCGTCCGGCCGCCGCGCCCGCTCCGAAGCCGAGCCCCGTGCCTAACGACCCGCTTGTCGACGACGACGTTCCGTTCTGATCGAAAGCGATCCGATTACTGATGAAAAGGCCGACGCCCCGAGGCGTCGGCCTTTTTTGTCATTCATGCCGCACGGCGTCGATGGGATCGAGCTTTGCGGCCCTTCGCGCGGGGAAGAACCCGAAGATCACCCCCGTCAGGGCGGAAACCCCGAAGGCGAGCAGATTGATTCCGGGACTGAAGAGGAAGGGAACCTCCATCACGTAGGCAAGGCCCTTCGAGGCGCCGAAGGCGAGAAGAAGCCCCAGAACGCCCCCGAGTACGCCGAGCATGAGCGACTCGATCAGAAACTGCATGAGCACCTCGCGCTCGAGCGCGCCGATGGCAAGGCGAATCCCGATCTCGCGCGTTCTCTCGGTGACGGAGACGAGCATGATGTTCATGATCCCGATGCCGCCCACGAGAAGACTCACCGCCGCCACAGCGGCGAGAAGCGTCGTCATGATGTTCGTCGTCGAGGCGACCTTTTCGGCGATTTCGGCCGTGTCGAGCAACTGGAAGTTGTCGTCGTCCTCGGCCGAGAGCGAACGCCGCTCGCGCATGAGGTCCCGTACGGCCTCCTTGATGCGTTCGCGGTCCGAGTCCGCGTTCATGCGAAGCAGAAGGGAGCCCACGCGGGGCTTGCCGAGAAGACGGCGCTGCACGGTCTGCAGGGGCATCACGAGAAGATCGTCCTGGTCGCCCCCCATGGCGGCGCTTCCCTTGGCGGCAAGAAGACCGATCACGCGGCAGGAGAAGCCTCCCGTGCGGATGCTCGCGCCGATCACCGAACTGTCTTCACCGAAGAGTTCCCGACGGATCGTTTCGCCGATTACGCACACGGCCGCGCCCGACTGAATTTCCCCGTCCTCGAAATACCGGCCTTCCGCCAGCGTGCGGTTGTCGATGTCGAAATAGGCGTTCGTCGTGCCGATGATGCTCGTCGACCAGTTCCGGCCGTTCCCGACCACCGTGACGGTTCGGGAAGTCTGCGGCGCCACCCCTTCGATCCCGGCGATCTGCGTGGCAAGCGCCCGCACGTCGGCAAGCTTGAAGTCGGGCGCGCCCACCGCCTGACCGGGGCCGAGGCGCATGCCCGGGCGCAGCATCAGCTGATTGTTCCCGAAGGATTCGATCTGTTCGCGAATCGCACTGCTCGCGCCGTTGCCGACCGTCACCATCGTGACGACCGCCGCGACGCCGATGACGACGCCGAGGACCGTCAGAAGACTGCGCATCGGATTGCGCGCGATCTGGCGGATGGCAAGCAAAAAGGCATTTCCGATCATGGCAGCCCTCCCACGGTGTCCGAAATGAGTTCACCGTCGCGAAAAAGCAGATGACGTCTCGCGAACTTCGCCATGTCCGGTTCGTGCGTCACGAGCGCGATCGTGATCCCGTCCTCCCGATTCAATTCCGTGAGGAGCTCCATGATTTCCACGCTTCGCGCGCTGTCGAGACTCCCGGTCGGTTCGTCCGCCAGAAGAAGGCGGGGACGGGTCACAAGGGCGCGCGCAATGGCGACGCGCTGCTGCTGTCCGCCCGAGAGTTCCGAAGGCGTGTGACGCGACCAGTCGGCAAGTCCCACGCGCTCGAGCGCCTCCATGGCCTTCTCGTGCCGTTCGGCGCGGGGAAGACCGCGGTAGAGAAGCGGCAGTTCGACGTTTTCGAGCGCCGTCGTTCGGGCGAGCAGATTGAAGCCCTGAAAGACGAAGCCGAGGTGATAGCGGCGCAGCATCGCGAGCTGATCCCGAGAGAGCCCCTCCACATGTACGCCGTCAAAGAGGTACTCCCCGGCCGTCGGACGGTCGAGCGCCCCGATGATGTTCATCGTCGTGGACTTTCCCGAGCCCGAAGGACCCATGATCGCCACGAATTCGCCTTCGTCGATGCGGAAGTTCACGCCCTTCAAGGCCTCGAAAGCCGCGGCGCCGACGCCGTACCGCTTGTGGATGTCGCGAAACTCAACCAGAGGCGTCTTTATGTCGACATTATTCATATCCGCTCCGTCATGCTTCTCCCGAGCGGCGCTGATCGACGACGATCTTGTCGCCTTCCCGGATGTCTCCCGACACGATTTCCGTTCTCGTCCCGTCGGTGAGGCCCGTAACGACCTTGGCTTCCACGGGCTTGCCGTCGCGAAGCACGTAGATCGTACGTTCGCGTTCGCCGTGCTGCACCTCGTCGCGGACGACCTTGCTCGAGCCCATGCGGTGGGGCGGCCCCATCATCACGGCGCTTCCGCTCTTCTTTTCGGTCGTGCGCGGCTTGAAGCGAAGGGCCGAATTCGGCACCAGGAGCACGTCGTCCTTCTGCGCGGTGAGAATCGTGGCGGAGGCCGTCATGCCCGGGCGCAGGAGAAGATCCGAATTGTCCACGTTGAGGTAGGTCGTGTAGGTCACGACGTTCTCCGTGGTGGTCGCGCCGAAGGCGACCTTCTTGAGGGTCGCCGCGAAGCGCCGGTTCGGGTAGGCGCTCACCGTGAAGTAGGCGTCCTGTCCGGCCGCCACCACGCCGATGTCGGCTTCGTCGACGTCGACCTGCAGTTCGAGCGTGCGAAGGTCGGTCGCAAGCGTCAGAAGTTCCACGGCCTGCAGACTCGCCGCCACGGCGTAGCCCGGCTCGACGGTGCGCGCGAGCACGACGCCGTCGATCGGCGACTTGATTTCGGCCTTCGAGAGGTCCGTCTTGGCGGTCGAGAGCGTCGCCTCGGCGTCGGCAATGCTCGCGCGGGCGACCTCAACCGTCGCCTTGGCGGTGAGCACCGTCGCCTTCTGCGTTTCAAGATCCGTCTTCGCGGGCATGCGTCCGCCTGAGAGGCGGTGAAGTTCGAGCTGACGGTCGTAGCGGACCTGCGCTTCGTTGAGCTGCGCCTCGGCCTGGGCGAGCGACGCCTTAGCCGACTGCAGCCCCGCTTCACCGCTTGCGACGCGCGCGAGAAGATTGGCGCGGTCGAGCTCGATCAGCGTCTGACCGTTTCGGATCACGTCGTTCACGTCGACGTTCACCTTGCGGACGATGCCGGAGAGTTCCGAACCGAGCGACACCGTGCGAAGGGGCTTGAGCGTGCCGTCCGCCGTCACCGTGACCGAAATGTCGCCCACGCGGGCGTCCTCGGTCACGAAGGTGACGACCTCCGTCTTCTGCGTGGCCTGCCAGCCGAAGTAGCCCACGGCGCCGACCACCGCGAGGCCCGCCCCCCAATAGAGAACGCGCTTGTACCAGGGCACGATCGCCGCATCCAGACCGAGCTTCTTCACGGCTTCTTTCTTTGCATTCTTGTCCGCCATCGTCATTCCTTAACGCTTTCCGTGTCCGGGCCGTTTTCGGGCGTCCAACCGCCCCCCAGAGCCCGATAGAGCATGATGTAGTAGTTGACCCGATTCGTATCGTTCGCAAGCGCCGTCTCACGGGCCGTGAGGAGCGTGCGCTCGGAGGTGAGCAGGGTCAGATAGTCGCCGATTCCCGATTCGTACTCGAGACGCGCGAGCTGATTCGACACCTCCGCGTGCTCGACCGCCTCGGAGAGACGCCGCACGCGTTCTTCCGAAGACCGGATCCCCGTCAGGGCGTTGTCCGTCTCCTCGAGCGCGCCCGTTACGACGGCGAGATAGTTGGCCTTCGCCGAGTCGAGCGTCGCACGCGCCGACTCTTCCTGCGCCACGAGACCGCCCCAGTTGAGAAGCGGCACGCTGAGCCCCCCGAGAAGAGTCGCGATGCCCGTGCCCGAAGCGCCGAGCATGCCAATCGTCGCCGCCTGCGTGCCGAGCGACCCCGAAAGCGAAAGGCTCGGGAAGAAGGCGGCCTCGGCCGCGTCAACCGCTTCGGCGGCGCTACGCAGCTGCATTTCCGCGCCGCGCACGTCGGGGCGCTGCCGCAGCGTGTCGGCGGGCAACCGCACGGCGAGGCCCTCAGGCACCGTCGGAAGCGCGGCTCCCGTGTCGGAGAGCGACTCGGGCAGGGCTTCGGGCGACTGCACCGTCAGGCGGGCCAGGGCGTTCTTGTACTCCTGAATGCCGCGGTCGATTTCCGGCAGACGCGCTTCGGCGCTTCGCAGCTGAGAAATGGCGTCTTCGGCGTCGCTCGCCGTGGCGAGCCCCGCGGCCACCTGCCAGCGGGCAAGCTGTTCGTTTTCGCGGTAGTTGCGGATGCTGTCCTCGACGATGCGACGGTTGATCTGGGCGGAGCGCAGATTGACGTAGGCCTGCGCGGTTTCCGCGGCCACGGCCGCCTCGACGTCCTTGACCGTGAGCCAGGAGGCGAGCGCACTCCACTCGGCCGACGAATTCAGTCGGTATTCGCGCCCGGCCAGGTTGATCGTCCAATCGCCCGACAGAGTCGCCTGCCAGGATTCGGTTTGATTGCCCGAGGTGCGCGTGGTGCGGCCGTTGCCGCCTCCCGAGAAAGTCGGAAAGAGCGCGGACGTGGCGCTCGTCACCCGTGCACGGGCGGCCCTCAGATTGGCGAGGGCCGAGAGAACGTCCGTATTGTTTTCGACCGCCCGGCGAACGAGTGCGTCGAGCACGGGATCGTTCCAGGCCGCCCAAAACGCCTCGGTTTCGAACGTCTCGGATCCCGAGAGCGCGGGATGACTCCAGTTCGCCGGCGTCAAGGGTTCCGAGAGCGCCGACCAGTTTTCCGACTGTACGGCGCATCCCGTCAGAACACCCGCCGCCGCGAGCGCCGACAGGGCGCGGATCAAGCGACGCTTAACAAAAATCACCTCAGCTCCTTCTTCGTATGTTCTTTTCGGAAGCGCTGAGACGCTTCCTTCACGGTTATTGTCACGTATTGAAGGTAAAGGAAAGGAGAGCCTTCGTAACAATTGCCCCTCGGGTGGTTACGAATTGCCCCGAGCGGTCTCGATTTCATTTTCGCGTTTTTCCCTGAGCGTTCGATTACGAAGCACTGCAGAAAGCGCGATTTGCGCACTATTGCTACACTACCGACAAACCCTCTGCGCAAGGGAGACGACCGTCCGAGCGGTCCAAACAACAACGCTCCGCGGATGTTCGCCGTTCCCTTTTCTCTGACAAAAACGACAATTCAAGGCCATGTTGGAACAGATTCCCGTTGCCCGCATCCTTTTCATCGACGACGATGTGGATTTGGTCACGCTCCTCTCGGACTACCTGTCCCTCGACAACATGTTGGTGACGCCCGCCTACAGCGGGCCCGAAGGCATCCGCAAGTTCGAAACCGGCGCCTTCGACCTGGTGATTCTCGACGTGATGATGCCCGAGATGAACGGCATCGAAGTGCTCAAGGTTCTGCGCGAAAAGTCGCACGTTCCCGTGCTTATGCTCACGGCGCGCGGCGACCCCGTCGACCGCATCATCGGGCTCGAACTCGGCGCGGACGACTACGTTCCGAAGCCCTGCCCGCCGCGGGAAATCTCCGCGCGCATCCAGGCGATCCTGCGCCGCACGCAGAACGCCTCGCACCAGTCGGCGGACGTCTACTGGAAGGATTTGAAGCTCAACGTCTCGCGGCGCACCTGCCGCTACGGCGACGAGGAGATTCCCCTCACCGGAACGGAATTCTCCATCATGCTGCAGCTCGTTCAGGCCAAGGGCGCCCCCGTTTCCAAGGAAACGCTCTACATCAAGGCGCTCGGCCGCGTGCGGCAGTCCAAGGACCGCACGATCGACGTGCACATGTCCTCGATCCGCCGCAAACTCACGGCGGGCACGAAGGGCAGACTCGAGGTCGCCAACCGCCGCAACGTCGGCTATCAATTGGTCGACAGCATGGACGAAGGAGACTGAAAGTGTTTTCGCGGCGACCGAGACGAGGTCTTTTCGGCAAGCTTTTCCTGAGCTTCACCTCCGTCTTCATCATCACGGCCTGTGTGGTGGTGGCGGTCGCCTACTTCATCCAACGCCCCGTGGGAAGCGGCATCGGCGAACTGAGCGACAGTCCCGCCGCGCAACGCTCTCTCGGCACCCTCGCCCCGGTTCTTCGCTACGGCGGCCCCGAGGCCGCGGCGGACTGGCTGCGCGAGAGAAGTCCCTATTTCTTCGAGTCGACTCTCTACGTCACGGACGAATCCCTGCAGGACGTTCTGAATCGTGAAATCCCCGCCCCCGCCCTGGAGCAGCTTCGCGAAATGCTCAAGACCGACCCTTCGGGCGAAAAGTCCGAAGGCGCCGTGCGGCGCATCGAAACGTCCGGGGGCGATTATCTGCTCTTTGCCGTCCGCATGCAGGAGCCTCCCTCCCTGCCGAGGCATCTGACCCATTTTCCGCTCGGCCTCACGCTCTCCTGCGCGCTTCTTCTCATCGTTCTCGTGAGCTGGTATCTGGCGCGGCGCTTCACGCGGCCGCTCGAAGAACTCAACGACGCCATGCGGACCTTCGCGCGGGGCGAACTCCAGACCCGCATCGCGGAGAAACTCCAGAAGGACGACGCCGACATCGCACAGCTCGCCGTGATCTTCGACGACATGGCCGAGGAAATTCAGGCGCTCATCAACCGTCAGCAACGGCTCTTTCACGACGTGAGCCATGAAATCCGCAGTCCGCTCGCCCGCATCAACGTCGCTCTGGCGCTCGCGGACCGGGATCCCGCCCGCGTGCCGCAATCGCTTGCCCGCATTGAAAAGGAGGTGGGCGAAATCGACCGCCTGGTCGACGACCTTCTCACCTACGCCCGGTTCGACGCGAAGGCGAGCCTCCGCTTTGAGGATCTGGCGCTCGACGAGGTCGTCCGGGAAGTGGACGACGCGGTCCGCTTCGAAGCGCAGGACCGAAACGTCACGCTGGAGGAAAACGTTCCGGAAGGAGTGCAACTGGCGCACAACCGGCTCCTTCTCTCGCGAGCCTTCGAAAACATTCTTCGCAATGCGCTGCGCCATGCGCCCGAGGGATCCGTCATCGACGTGACCCTCACGGAGGACGCCGACGGCGTCCGATGGATCTGCCGCGATCGGGGACCGGGCGTCGCGCCCAAGGATCTCGCCGACATGTTCCAACCCTTCTTCCGGGGAGAGACGCAGCGCTCGGGCACCGGGTTCGGTCTCGGACTCGCCATCGCGCTGCGCGCGGTGGAGCGCCACCGCGGCACGATCCGCGCGGAAAACGCCGATCCGGGTCTGCGCGTGACGATTTTCCTTCCGCGCTGATCCGAAAAAACGGAACCCAATTTCTCAGTTTGAGCTTTTTCCCTTCGCGCCGCAACTCTATTTGCACTTCCTTCGCCAAATGTCAAAACCCCTCAAAAAAGCCCCTCGGATACGGGGGATGAGGGGGCAAAATGGTTGGACATGCACTCGACTACAAAGGGAGAAGCGCAATGAGTTACTTCCAAACTGAAAACCTCCGTACTCTAGCCCTGGTAGGGCACGGCTCCTGCGGCAAGACCACCCTCATCGAAGCCATGCTCTACCGCAGCGGCATGATTCCCGAACCCGGCACGGTCGAACGCGGGAACACGATGTGCGACAACGACGCCCTGGAAAAGGAAGTCGGCCACTCGATCCGCCTGGCGGTCGCCCACATCGACACGGCCATGCCGAACCTCACCCCCGTGCGCATTCACGTGCTCGACACCCCGGGGTACCCCGACTACATCGGCCAGGACCTCTCGGCGCTTGACGCCGTCAAGTCCGTCGCGGCCGTGATCGACGCCACCAAGGGCGTGGATCTCTTCACGCAGCGCATGATGGACATGGCGGCCGAACGCAAGCTCTGCCGCATGATCGTCGTCAACAAGTTCGACGTCCCCGAAGCCAACCTCGAAGAACTCCTCGCCGAAATGCAGGCGATCTGGGGTCCGGGCGTCCTCCCGATCAACCTTCCCACGCAGAACCACGCGCACGTCATCGACTGCTTCGAACGTGAAGAAGGCGAATCCGACATCATGAGCGTCGCCGACGTCCACCGCGCCTTCATCGAACGCATCGTGGAAGAAGACGACGAACAGCTCGAACGCTATCTCGAACAGGGCTCCGTCGACCCGCGTACGCTCCATCCGCTCATCACGAAGGCCCTTCGCGAAGGCCACATCATTCCGGTGTGCTTCGTGTCGGCCAAGAACCTCATCGGCATCCGCGACTTCATGAAGGTCATCATCCGTCACCTTCCGAGTCCGGCCGAAGCCAATGAAGCGCTCTTCGTTCGCGGCGACGGCGAACCCTTCGCCACGAAGCCCGACAAGGACGCGCCCGTCATCGCGCAGGTCTTCAAGATCGTCAACGACCCGTACATCGGCAAGATCGGCGTCTTCCGCGTCCATCAGGGCCAGATCACGAAGGATTCCGTCCTCTACGTCGACGACAACAAGAAGCCCATCAAGATCGCTCACCCGCTGATTCTGCAGGGCAAGAACACGGCCGAAACCGACGTGCTCACCTCGGGCGACATCGGCGCCGCCGCGAAGATCGACGAACTGCGCTACGGTTCGGTTCTGCACAGCGATCCTGAACACAGCGACGTGCGCATGCGTCCGATCCGCTTCCCGAAGCCGATGTTCGGTCTCGCCATCCGTCCGGCGCGCCGCGGCGACGAAAGCCGTCTCTCCGACGCCCTCAACAAGATGCTCGCCGAAGACCCGACCATGGAAGTCGACCACGACGTGGTGCTCAATGAAACGGTCATCCGCGGGATCACGGAAATGCACGTGCGCTCGATTCTCGAACGCATGAAGCTGCACTTCAAGGTGGAAGTGGAAACGACGGCTCCGTCGATTCCGTACCGCGAAACCATCAGCCAGCCCGCCGAAGGCCATGCCCGCCACAAGAAGCAGACGGGCGGCGCCGGTCAGTTCGGCGAAGTCTATCTGCGCGTCGAACCGCTCGAACGCGGCAAGGGCTTCGAATTCGTCGACCAGGTAAAGGGCGGCGTGATTCCGTACAACCTGATCCCCGCCGTGGAAAAGGGCGTGCGCGAAGTGCTCGCCACGGGCTACCTCGCGGGCTATCCCCTGCAGGACCTGCGCGTGACGGTCTACGACGGCAAGCACCACCCCGTCGACTCGAAGGAAGTCGCCTTCGTGTCGGCCGGCCGCAAGGCTTTCCTCGACGCGCTCGCCAAGGCCGCGCCGCAGATTCTCGAACCGATCGTCCGCGTGGAAATCGTCGCGCCGGAAAGCTACATGGGCGACATCGCCGGCGATCTCGCGAGCCGCCGCGGTCAGGTTTCGGGCACCGACAGTCTGCCCGGCGGTCTGATGGAAATCACGGCCATCGTTCCGCTCGCCGAACTTGACGGCTACGCGACGCGTCTGCACGCGCTCACGCAGGGTTCGGGCTCCTGGAGCATGGAACTCGAGGACTACGCTCCACTTCCCTATCAGAAGCAGCAGGAACTCGCCTCGAAGTATCAGCGCAAGGAAGAAGACTGATTCTTCGTCCCTTTTCGGGCGTCCCTCTTTCGGGCGGGACGCCCGTTTTGTGTCTTTCGGCGCCGAATCGCCGTTTTCTCCGTCGTTCATCCCCTACGGGAGGCGGTGCAGGACCTATAATTTTCCTCCCCGCTCTTTTTTTGAACGATTCAAAAGAAATGCCCATTTACGCTTACAAGTGCACCGCCTGCGGGTTCGAAAAGGATTACCTGCAGAAAATCAGCGATGCTCCCATCAAGACCTGCCCGCACTGCGGCCAGGACACGATGAAGAAGGAATTGTCCGCTCCCGGCTTCGAACTGAAGGGTTCCGGATGGGCCGCAACGGACTTCAACGGCGGTCACAAGGCGTTGCCCGCTTCGCACGTCAAGTCCGAGAAGAAATAATCGGACAGCGAACCGCCCGCAAAGGCGCTACACTTTAGAATTCATACGGTCGTTTCGCCGAACGTCCCCACGCTTCGCGCGATGTCGGAGAAACGGCGCACCAACTCAACTTGTCGGAGCTTTTATGCGTACCGTTTACTCTGGTCTGGTAGACGAAAAATACATCGGCCAGACCGTGACCCTTTTCGGCTGGGCTCACCGTCGCCGCGACCACGGCGGCGTGATCTTCATTGACCTTCGCGACCGAGAAGGTCTCGTTCAGGTCGTCTGCGACCCGGACCGTCCCGAAGTGTTCGCCACGGCGGACAAGTGCCGCAACGAATACTGCCTCAAGGTCGTCGGCGTCGTTCGCGCCCGTCCCGAAGGCACGAAGAACGAAAACCTCATTTCGGGCGGCGTCGAAGTGCTCTGCCACGAACTCGAAATTCTCAATCCGTCGGTGACGCCTCCGTTCCACCTCGACGACGAGAACCTCTCCGAAACGACCCGTCTCACCTACCGCGTGCTCGACCTTCGCCGTCCGGCCATGCAGAAGAACTTGCGCATGCGCTACCGCGCCGCCATGGCCTTCCGCAAGTACCTCGACAAGCACGGCTTCATCGACATCGAAACGCCGATGCTGACGCGCTCCACCCCGGAAGGCGCCCGCGACTACCTCGTTCCCTCGCGCGTTCAGGACGGCTGCTTCTACGCCCTGCCGCAGTCTCCGCAGCTCTTCAAGCAGCTCCTGATGATCGCCGGCTTCGACCGCTACTACCAGATCGTCAAGTGCTTCCGCGACGAAGACTTGCGCGCCGACCGTCAGCCTGAATTCACGCAGGTGGATATTGAAACCTCCTTCCTCTCGATGGACGAAATCCGCGCCATCATGGAAGACCTCATCCGCACGGTCTTCAAGGAAGTGCTCGACGTCGACCTGATCAATCCCTTCCCCGTCATGCTCTACGACGAAGCGATGGCCCGCTACGGCTCCGACAAGCCCGACCTGCGCGTGCATCTCGAACTCGTCGAAGTCACCGACGCGGTCGTCAACTCGGCCTTCAAGGTCTTCTCGGGCGTCAAGTCGCTCCACAACGGCAAGGTCGTCGCCCTGCGCGTTCCCGGCGCCGCTTCGATGCCGCGCTCGGAAATCGACTCCTACACCGAATTCGTCAAGATCTACGGTGCCAAGGGTCTCGCCTACATCAAGGTCAACGAACTCGCCCGCGGCCGCGAAGGTCTGCAGAGCCCGATCGTCAAGAACCTCTCCGACGAAGAACTCCAGGCCATCCTCACCCGCACGGGCGCTCAGGACGGCGACGTCATCTTCTTCGGCGCCGACAAGGCCAAGATCGTCTGGGACAGCCTCGGCGCTCTGCGTCTGAAGATCGGTCACTCCGAATTCGGCAAGACCCACGGTCTCTACACGCCGGGCTGGCGTCCCCTCTGGGTCATCAACTTCCCGATGTTCGAATACTCGGAAGAAGAAGGCCGCTGGATGGCTTGCCACCACCCGTTCACGTCGCCGCTCGACGGTCATGAAGACCGCCTCATCTCCGATCCGGAACACGCCTACGCCAAGGCCTACGACATGGTCCTGAACGGTTGGGAAATCGGCGGCGGTTCGATCCGTATCCACCGCGAAGAAGTGCAGGAAAAGGTTTTCGAAGCCCTTCAGATCGGCAAGGAAGAAGCCCGCAACAAGTTCGGCTTCCTCCTCGACGCCCTGCAGTTCGGTGCGCCTCCGCACGGCGGCATCGCCTTCGGTCTCGACCGCATCGCCACGATGATGGCCGGCGCCGATTCGATCCGTGACGTCATCGCCTTCCCGAAGACCCAGCGCGCCCAGTGTCTGCTCACGCAGGCTCCGGCCCCGGTCGAAGAAAAGCAGCTGCGCGAACTCCACATCCGTTTGCGCAACGAACCCAAGAAGGCGCACGACATCGCCGGTCAATAACCGATTCCGATGCGGTTTTCGATCCCCGAAGGGCCCCGCCCTTCGGGGATTTCTTTTCCTTGAAACCGTCTTCGGTAGAATACGGTGAGGAAAACCGCTCTCTCCCGCTTTTTGCCATGACGCCACAGGCTCTTCACTTTGCCCTTCATCCGCGCTCCGTCGCTTTGATAGGAGCGAGTCTGCAGCCGCAGAGCAACGGCGTGAAGTTTTGGAACGCCCTGCAGCGCTCCGGCATCCGACACCTGCACGCCGTCAATCCCAAGTACGAGCGTTTGGGAGAGGCCCCCTGCTACGCCCACGTCAAGCAGATTCCCGGGCGCGTGGACCTGGCCTTCCTGGCCGTTCCCCCGAAGCGCATGCCGGCGGTCATCGAGGAACTGCCCCAAAAAAGCATCCGCTTCGCCCTCATCCCGATCACGGACGATCTGCACGCAAGCGACCGTCCCTGGCACGCCGCCGTCTCGGAGGCGGCGCGCAAGGCGGGCGTTCGCCTCATCGGTCCCGATTCTCTCGGTTTTGCGCATCCCTCCGAAGGCTGCAATCTCGGCCCCTGGGACGTGATGCCGCAGGCCGGAGGCGTCACGCTCCTCGCACAGTCGGGACTCCTTGCCACGGCCCTCATGGACGACCTTGCCAAGACGGGCGCGGGCATCCGCTCCGTCGTCGTGACGGGGCTCGAACTCGACATCGGGATGTCCGAACTCCTGCGGTATTTCTCGCATGACCCGGGCACCAAGGTGATCACGCTCCACATCGAAGCCCTGCGCGATGCGCGCGCCTTCTACACGGCCCTTCGATACGCCGCCAAGCGCAAACCCGTCGTCGTGCTTCGCGCGGGCGAGGATCCGCGCTTCATCGCCGACCGTCTCGCGAGCTACAAATACCACACGGCCGCGGGACGCGACGACGCCTTCGACGCGCTGCTCGAGCGGGCGGGCGCCCACCGCGTGCGCGACGTCTCCGAATGCGCCGCCGTCACGGCGGCCTTCCACTGCGGCCGCATTCCGAAGCGCAACCGACTCGGCGTCGTCGCCAACAGTTCCGCCTTCGCCGCGCTCGCCGCGGGCATCACCCACTCTTCCGGCGTGGATCTGCAGGGCTTCGCCCCCGCCACGGTTCACACCCTGCAGTCGATCTTTCCCGGCGCCCAGCTTCCCGTCAACCCCGTGGACGCGGGACTGCAGGCCAAACCCGAACAAATGCAGGCGAGCGCCGAAGCGGTGCTGCGGGACCCCGAAATCGACGGACTCTTGGTCGTCCTCGGGCCCACGCTCTTTTCCACGCCGGTCGACACGATTCGGGCCGTCGCCAACGCCGCGCAACGTACGCCCAAACCGGTCCTTCTCTCCTGGGCGGGACACCGTCACGACGCGGGCGTAGCCGAACTGCTCCCGGAACTCTCCCGCTCCCAGGTCATTGCGCTTCGTTCCTCCGCAAGCGCCGTGCAGGCTTTCGGCACGCTCGCGCAACACCGGCGCGCCACGATTGCCCGGCGCGAAGCGCCGGCACCGGGTCTGGACCGCCTGGACGCCCGCGCGCTCGCTTCGGCGCGAAATCTCGTGAAATCGGCCCTCGAAGCGCACCGCTACCTCCTCGAGCCCGACGAAGTGGAGGCGCTTCTCACGATGGCGGACCTCCCGCACGAACCTTCGCACCGCGCGAAAACGCTCGACGAAGCGCTCCGGCTCTTTCGAGAAATCGGCGCCCCCGTCGTTCTCAAACGGCTCGGTCCCGGCCCGCTTCTCGACGAGTCCGACACGACGCTTCTCGATTTGCGCACGGAAGAGGAGGTCCGCAAGGCCTGGCAGGCCGTCGTCGAAGAGGAACAACGCTTCTTCGAAGGGGTGCTCGTCGAGCGCTTCGTCGCCCACGACGCTAGGCGCGCCTATCGTCTGACGCTCGACACGGACAGCATTCTCGGCCCGATCCTCGAGGCGGGAGCGGGCGGCGTCGTCTACCGCGCAAAGCCCGACCTCCGCACGGCGCTCGTGCCCGCTTCGCGACGCGACGCCGTGGCGCTTCTCACGCAAGCTCGACTGCAGGACACCGAAGCAAGCGTTGCGCTGGCGGGCATGCTCGAGCGCCTCGCCGATCTCGCCGAAGCCATTCCGACCCTGCGCCGCATCGTACTCGACCCGATCGTGGAGACCCCTCGGGGTACCCTCGCGCTCTCGGCCTCGGTGCACCTGCGCGAAGCGCCCGTCGAGTGCGACGAACGCGCGTCGCACCTCACTGTGGCGCCCGCAAGCCGCGTGGAAGAAGTCTGGAGCGCGGGCGACCGGACGCTCACCCTGCGGGCGCTCCGGGAAAACGACTTTTTCCGGCTCGAAGCCTTTTTGGACCGTCTCTCCGACGAAACGAAATTCCTTCGCTTTCACACGAGGGCGCCCATCACGCAGGCGGTGGTCTCGGAGCTCACGCAGCTCAACTACGATCTGGAAAACGCCTGGGGCCTCTTCGAAGGCGACGAGATCCGGGCGGTGGTGCGCTGGTCGGCCGACGCCGAGGGACTCTCTGCGGAATTCGGCGTGGTCGTCGAGGAGCGCTTCCAGCGCCTCGGCCTTGCCTCGCGCCTGATGCGCCACATCGAAGCCGAAGTCTTTTCGCGCGGCGTCGGACGTCTTTCGGGCCTCGTTTTGCGCGAGAACGCGGGCATGAACCGCCTGATGACGAAGCTCGGCTACGCCGCCAACGAAAGCGATGAACCCGATTCGCTCGTTTGGAGCAAAACGCTTCGCTACAAAGATTTCTCCTGAAATATTCGCTAGGATAGCCTCCTCTTTATGTAAGAAATTTCCCATGACCATTCGTTCCGAATTTGAATACGGCATTCTTCGCCTCACCATCGATCGTCCCGCTCAGCGCAACGCCTTCAACGCGGACATGTTCGATCAGCTTGCGGGCGAACTCGACGCCGCGCGCCAGAACGACAAGGTGCGCGTCGTCCTTCTCAAGGGGTCGACCGGCCTCTTCTCCGCGGGCGCCGACGTGCGCGAGTCGCTCAACGCTCCCGAAACGATCGACGCGGCGGCGGGCCGTCTCTTTGAAACCCTGCGCAGCTTCCCCAAGCCGATCGTGGCCGAAGTGGCGGGCCCCGCCGTGGGCGACGCCTTCACGATCCTTCTTTACTGCGACCTCGTCTATGCGTCCGACAAGGCGCTCTTTTCCGTGCCCTCCGTCGCACTCGGCCGCACGCCCCGCTTCGGCACCGCCGCGCTCGTCTTCGGTTCGGCGGGCGCCGCCCGCGCCGCGGAAAAGCTCTTGCTGTGCGAACCCATTTCCGCGGACGATGCGCTCGCCATGCGCCTCATTTCAGCGGTCGTCCCCGAGGACGACCTCGTGAAGGTGGTCGCCGCCAAGGTTGCCCGTCTCGCCGTCCTGCCGCCGCAGGCCGTCGCCGCCACGAAGAGTCTTCTGCGCGACGCCCGAAACGGGTGGCTTACCGCCCAGATTGAAAACGAAGAGGCGGTCTATCGCCGTCAGGCGGCTTCGCCCGAAGCCAAGGAAGCGCTTTCCGCCTTCGTCGAAGGTCGCAAGCCGGTCTTCGCCGCGACGGAAGATTGACCGCTTTCGGTGCATTCCGCACCATATCGGACGCACCGAAGAAGGGCGAAAAAGCCTCTCTTCTTTGGTGCATTTTCATGTGTTTTCTACATGACGGCCTCTCCTGCAGGCCGTTTTCATTTTTGGCACGTCCTTTGCTTCCATAGAAGACGAACCCTTTTCGCATCCCTTTTCTCTAGAGGTTCTCTTCCATGAAAGTCTCCGCTCTCTTCCTGCCCCTGGCTCTTTGCTGCGTCGCCCTCAGCGCGGGAGCCGAAGATCTCTCGGGCACCCTTCTCAAGGTGAAGGAGTCCGGCACCCTGACGCTCGGCTACCGTGAAAGCTCCGTCCCGTTCTCCTACCTCGACGCGGAAGGCAAGCCCGTCGGCTACGCCTTTGAAGTTTGCCGCGCCGTGGGAGAAAGCGTGAAGAAGCGCCTCAACATGCCGGATCTGAAGATCCGCTATCAGCCCGTCACCTCCGCCAACCGCATCCCCCTCATTCAGAACGGCACGGTCGACATCGAATGCGGCTCCACGACGAATTCCCTCGTTCGTCAGCGCCAGGCCGCCTTCGGCATCTCGTACTTCGGCATTCAGGTGAGCGCCGCCGTCAACAAGAATTCGGGCATCCGCTCCTTCAAGGATCTCGACGGCAAGAACGTGACCGTGACGGCCGGGACGACCTCCGTGGCGCTTCTCAAGGCCTATGAAAAGAAGGAAGGCATCCGCACGCGCCTCCTTATGACGAAGGACTTCGCCGAATCCATGCAGCTCGTCGCCAACGGCCGGGCCGACGCCTTCATTCTCGACGACGTGCTCCTCGCGGGCCAGATCGCCAATCTGTCGAACCCCGAAGACTTCATGATTCTCGACGCCTCGCTCAGCAAGGAACCCTACGGTCCGATGTTCCGCAAGGACGATCCGCAGTTCAAGGCGCTCGTGGACGAGACGATTCTCGAGATGATCCGTTCGGGCCGCCTCGCCGAACTCTACAAGACCTGGTTTGAAAAGCCGATTCCGCCCAAGAACGTGAATCTTGCCTTCCCGATGAACCAGACGACGAAGGATCTCTTCGCCCACCCCAACAGCGACGGAATCTGACGAAAGAACGGGGCGGGGATCCGGAAAACTCCGCCCCCTTCTTTTCAGTACAAATACAACAAATAAAAGGCAACGAACATCATGGCGCTCAACTTCAACTGGGAAATGCTCCTGGAACCCTCTCTCTTCACGGAGGATCCTTGGTGGCTCTACATCCTCTACGGCGCAGGCTGGACCATCGGACTCGCCGTGAGCGCCTTTGCGCTCGCCCTCGCGGTCGGCATCGTCATCGGCACTTTGCGCACGGTGGAGAACCGGTTCGTGCGGGGCTTCTGCGAAGCCTGGATCGAACTCTTCCGCAACATTCCGCTCATCGTCCAGATCTTCCTCTGGTACTTCGTGCTCCCCGAACTCGTCGCGCCCTACAAGGAATGGATGATTTCTGCGCCGCCCGTCGCCTCGCAGTTCCTTTCGGCCTTCCTCTGCCTCGGCCTCTTCACGTCCTCGCGCGTGGCCGAACAGGTTCGAGCCGGCATCGTCAGCATCCCGCGCGGTCTCTTCAGCGCCGCCAAGGCCCTGGGTCTGCGCGCCACGCAGAGCTATGCGCACGTGGTTCTCCCGATGGCGCTTCGCATCGTGCTGCCGCCCCTTACGAGCGAAGCGATGAACCTCATCAAGAACACGGCCGTCGCCCTCACGATCGGCCTGCCCGAACTCACGATGCGCGCCAACGAAATGGGCGAGAACACCTTTGAATTCTTCGCCGCCTATCTGTGGGCGACGGTTCTCTACATCGCCATTTCGCTCTCGGCGGGACGCCTCATGGCGGCCCTCGAACGCAAGAGCGCCATCCCCGGCTTCATCGCCGCCCGTTGACCGGAAAGGAGCGAATCATGGACTTTTCTTCGATCACCAATTCGTCGGCCTTCCTCCTGAACGGCGCCGCCTACACGATCAAACTCACGCTCATCACGACCGCGGGCGGTCTCACGCTCGGGACGCTTCTCGCGCTCGCTCGTCTTTCGTCGAAGCCCCTGCTTCGCGAGCCCGCGCGGCTCTACGTGAATTTCATGCGTTCCGTTCCGCTTGTTCTGATTCTCTTCTGGTTCTTCCTCCTGATGCCGGAAGTGCTACGGGTGCTCTTCGCGTTCGACCACCCCGTCATGATCGGCGCGGACTGGACGGCCATCATCACTTTCGTGCTCTTTGAAGCCGCGTATTTCAGCGAGATCATGCGCGCGGGCATCCAGTCGGTCAAAAAAGGGCAGATTTTCGCCGCATACGGTCTCGGTTTGAGCTACCCTCAGACGATGCGCTACGTCGTGCTACCGCAGGCGATTCGCAACATGCTCCCCGTTCTTCTGACGCAGACGATCATTCTCTTTCAGGACACGAGTCTCGTCTACGTGATCAGCGGCAACGACTTCATGGGAGCCGTGACGAAAATCGCCCAACGCGACGGGGAACTGATTCTGATGTACTCGTTTGCGGCGCTGGCCTACCTGACGGTCTCCCTCTCTCTTTCCCTGCTGATTCGTCGACTGCAGGCGAGGATGGCCGTCGCGCGCTAACCACTCTCCCCCAGAGAAAAACAAAAGGATTACTCCACCATGGCAATGATTGAAATCAAGAACATCAGCAAGTGGTACGGCTCTTTCCAGGTGTTGAAGGACTGCTCCGTCAACGTCGAGAAGGGTGAGGTCGTCGTTGTTTGCGGTCCGTCGGGCTCGGGCAAGTCCACCCTCATCAAGACGGTCAACGCGCTCGAACCCTTCCAGAAGGGCGAGATCATCGTCGACGGCATCTCCGTAGGCGACCCCAAGACCGACCTGCCGAAGCTGCGCAGCCGCGTGGGCATGGTGTTCCAGCATTTCGAACTCTTCCCCCATCTCTCGATTCGGGAAAACCTCGTTCTCGCGCAGATGAAGGTGCTCGGCCGCGGCCGTGAGGAAGCGACCGAACGCGGTCTGAAGCTCCTTGACCGCGTCGGCCTTCTCAAGCACGCCGACAAGTTCCCCGGCCAGCTCTCGGGCGGCCAGCAGCAGCGCGTCGCCATCGCCCGCGCGCTCGCCATGGACCCGATCTGCATGCTCTTTGACGAACCGACCTCGGCGCTTGACCCGGAAATGATCAACGAAGTGCTCGACGTCATGGTGCAGCTCGCCAAGGAAGGCATGACCATGATGGTGGTCACCCACGAAATGGGCTTTGCCAAGAAGGTGGCCGACCGCGTCATCTTCATGGACGCGGGCGAAATCATCGAAAATCTGCCCGCGGAAGAGTTCTTCGGCAAGCCCCATACGGACCGCGCCCAGAAGTTCCTCTCCAAGATTCTCTCGCACTGATCGGCCCCGCCTTACGGTCGACAGCTGCCGCGGCACCCTTCGGGGTGCCGTTTTTGCATTGGCAAAAGAAAAAAAATTGTCGTGAACCCGCGCCGAATGCGACTTCTCGAATCGGCGCCGCCTCCGAACGCGGTATCATTTAAAGATTGACTTCCAACCGCTTTTCACGAAGATCCACATGCCTTATCAGCTCGATCCCGCCGCAGCCCTTCGACTCGGACAGGCCGTCCTGCAACAGGAAGCCGAAGCCCTGCACATGATCGCCGACCGCATCGGCGACGATTTCGTCGAAGCCGTCCGCATTCTTCTCGACTGCCGCGGCCGACTGGTCGTTTCGGGCGTGGGCAAATCGGGGCACATCGGCCGCAAACTCGCCGCGACCTTCGCCTCCACGGGCACGCCCGCCTTCTTCGTGCACGCGGCCGAAGCCGCTCACGGCGACCTCGGCATGATCACGTCCGACGACGTGGTGCTCGCCATCTCCTACTCGGGCGAAACGAACGAACTCCTGACGATCGTTCCGACCCTCAAGCGCGAAGGCGCCCGCCTCATCGCCATGACCGGGAACCCCAATTCGAGCCTTGCGAAGTACGCGGACGTGCACCTCAACTGCCACGTCGAACGCGAAGCCTGCCCGCTCAACCTCGCGCCCACCACCTCGACGACGGCCACGCTCGCGCTCGGCGACGCCCTGGCGGTCTCCTGCCTCTCCGCGAAGGGATTCAGCAAGGAGGACTTCGCGCGAAGCCATCCGGGCGGCGCGCTCGGACGGCGTCTCCTTCTGCACGTCTCCGACGTCATGCGCTCGGGCGACGCGGTGCCCTTCGTCACCGCCGACACGCGCGTTCTCGACGCCGTCCGCGTCATCACCAAGAAGCACATCGGCATGACCGCGATCGTCGACGCCGACCACCGCGTCCTCGGCATCTTCACCGAAGGCGACCTGCGCCGACTCATCGAGGCCCGCGGCGACATCCGTCCCGTCATCATCTCGGAAGTCATGACGCGCTCGCCCGCCGTGATCCGTCCCGAGGAACTCGCCGCGCAGGCCGTGCGCATCCTCAATCAGCGCCAGTGCAACCAGCTTCTCGTCGTCGACGGCGAGAACCGCCTCGTCGGCGCCCTGCACATGCACGACCTCGTCAACGCCAAAGTCCTCTAAGGAGTCCCTATGGTGGCCAAGCTCCAGGAAAAAGCCCGCCGCATCCGCATGGTGATCCTCGACGTCGACGGCGTTCTCTCCGACGGCACGATCAACGTTTCCGGATCGGGGGAACTCTACAAGGCCTTTTTCGTTCGGGACGGTCTCGGCATCAAGATGCTCCAGAAGGCGGGCATCCCCGTCGGCATCATCACGGGGCGCTCGTCCGACATCGTGGCGCGCCGCGCCGAGGAACTCGGCATCACGGACCTCGCCCAGGGGCAGCGCTTCAAGACGAACGCCTGGGAAGCCATGCTCGCCCTCCACGGCCTCGAAAACGAAGAGGTCGCCTACATGGGCGACGACGTCCCCGACCTGCCGCTTCTCATGCGAGCGGGGCTCTCCGCGACGCCCGCCGACGGCATCGCCGACCTCGACGATCTCGTCGACTTCCGCTCCCGTTTCCCGGGCGGCCGCGGCGCCGTGCGCGAACTCGCCGAACTCATTCTCCGCGCCCAGGACCGCTGGGACGATCTGATCCGCCAAACCTACGTGGAAGGAAAGTGAGATGGCACACCGTCGCCTCATCATTCAGGAACGCATCACGGCCATCGTCGGCGCCGCCCTGCTCTTCTCCCTCGTCGGACTGAGCTACTACTATTCCATCCAGATCACGCTCGACGACCTGAAGTACGTTCCGAGCGCCTCGTCGCCCGACTTCACCGCGACCGACGTCACGATGTCGGACTTCAACGAACAGGGCGTCGCCTCGCAACGGCTCGCCGCCCAGAGCGTCGAGCATTACTCCGACGAGCGCATGATGGCCCACCAGGCCACCTACCACACCCTGGATCCGTCCAAGCCCCAGATCGTCGCAAGGGCCGACAAGGCCGAAAGCCTCGACGGCCTGGAAACCGTTCAGCTTACGGGAAACGTCCGTTTCACCCGGGCCGCCTCCGAAGCGGAGCCCGATCTCTATTTCGAGACGGAATTCCTCAACGGCTTCCTCGACACGCACCAGTTTGAGACCGACCGTCCCGTCTTCATGCGGCGCGGAGAAGACACCACCTCCTCGCAAAACGGAATGCGCTACGATAACGTCGCGCACACCGTCGAGCTGACGGGGAGCGTCCAGACGGTCCTTCACCCGCAATCCAAATCGATCGCTTTGCCCTGATAACACGAGAACTCGTCATGTCCACCAAAGTCCTATGCCTTCTCGCCAGCGTCCTGTTCCCGCTCAGCGCCTTCGCCCTTTCGACGGACCGGGAGCAGCCCATCGAGATCCACGCCGACACCTTCAACGGGGACGAAGTCAAGCAGACCGCCGTGTATTCGGGCAACGTCATCGTGACCCAAGGCTCCATGAACCTTCTGGGCGCCCGTCTTGAACTGCGCCTCTCCGCGCGCGGCTACCGCCAGGGCACCGTCACGGGGAACCTCGCGCGCTTCCGTCAGCAGCGCGATCCCAAGACGCCCGGCGTGGACGAATGGGTGCACGCGCAGGCCGAAAGAATCATTTATGACGAAGAGGTCGACACGATCACGCTCGACGGCAAGGCGCGCCTCGCCCGTTCCGAAAACGGCGTGGAAAAGGACATCACCGAGGGCGAACGCATCGTCTACGACATGCGCAACGCCCGCTCCCGCGTCGAAGGCGGCGTGGTGAACGGCCAGAAGCAGCGCGTGAGCACCATCATCGCGCCGCGCAACAACAACGCCAAGGAAACCAAGTCCCGCGAAGGCGCGGACCTCTCGAACGCCACCTCTCTTTCGCCCGCCAAGAAGGACTGACGCACCGTGACCGAAACGCAAAACACCAATCCTATCCGCCACAACACCCACACGCTCGTGGCGACGGGGCTGCAGAAGCACTACGGTTCCCGACAGGTCGTCAAGGGCGTCGATCTGGCCGTGAAGTCCGGAGAAGTGGTGGGCCTGCTCGGGCCGAACGGCGCCGGCAAGACCACGTCCTTCTACATGGTCGTGGGGCTCGTCGTCGCGGACCGCGGCACGATCGAACTCGACGGCAAGTCGATCACGCACATGCCGATCTATCAGCGCGCCCGCCTCGGACTCTCCTATCTTCCCCAGGAAGCAAGCGTTTTCCGCCGCCTCACGGTGGAAGACAACATCCGAGCCATTCTGGAACTTCAGGACGGCGAAGACGGCCGTCCCCTCTCGAAGCCCGAGATCGAACGGCGCCTCAACATGCTCCTTGAAGAGCTGCAGATTCAGCACATCCGCACGAGCATGGCGATGTCGCTTTCGGGTGGCGAACGCCGCCGCACCGAAATCGCCCGCGCGCTCGCCGCGAATCCGCGCTTCATTCTGCTCGACGAACCGTTCGCGGGCGTCGACCCCATCGCGGTGATCGAAATTCAGCGCATCGTCCGATTCCTCAAGGACCGCAACATCGGCGTGCTCATCACGGACCACAACGTCCGCGAAACGCTCGCCATCTGCGACCACGCCTACATCATCAACGAAGGCAGCGTCCTCGCCTCGGGCTCGCCCAAGGACATCATCGACAATCCCGAAGTGCGCACCTTCTATCTCGGCGACAACTTCCGCATGTAATGCTCGGACTCGATCTTTCGGCCTCGCAACGTCTGCAGACGACGCTCAGCCAGTCGCAGCAGCAGTCCCTGCGCGTCCTGCAGATGTCGGCGGCGGAACTGCGCGACGAGGCGGAGCGCCTCGCCGCGGAGAATCCCTTTCTCGAAGTCGACACGGAAGCGGCCGAACCGTCCGACGCCCCCTCCGAAGAGGGACTCGCGCTCGAGCGCGCGGACGTCCCGCTCGACCGTCTCTACGACCGATGGCCGGGAGCCGAAGAATCCTCCGCCGATCCCTGGGACGCCTCGGCGCGCGAAGAAACGCTAAGCGAACATTTGCGCGCGCAAATGGGATTTCTTTCGCTTGCGGACGACACCCGCGCGGCGCTTCTCTATCTGATCGACGCGCTCGACGAACACGGTCTTCTCCCCGCGCCCCTCGACGTTCTCCGAAAGGAGGCGAACGAAAGGATTGCGCCTGACGACTGGCGGCGCGCGCTCGAAATTCTGCGCTCCTTCGATCCGACGGGCGTGGGCGCTTTCAGCCGCGGAGAAATGCTCCGTCTGCAGGTCGACGAACTCCAGAAGGAAGGAGAAGTCGCCCCGCAAACCGCCGAGGCCTTCCGGCGCCTCACCGAATCGGGACTCGAAGGGCTCGCCGGGCTTCGCGCGCCGTCCTGCGGACTCCCGTCCGATTTGCGCGACGACCTCCTTGCGCTCCTCCCGAAGCTCCAACCCAACATCACCTCGGACTTTGCCGAAGCGCCCGTGCAGTACGTCCGTCCCGACGTGTGGGTGGAGACGCTCCCCGAAGGGGGCCTTCGCTTCACGCTCCTGCGGGGCGCCGAACCCGTCGTTTCGCTCGTGCAGTCGGACGAACGGGCGGCGCGCGACGAAAACCTGCGCGAACTCTGGCAGGAAGCCAAAGCCTTCGTGCGCGCGGTCGAAGCGAGAAAGGAAACGCTTCTTCGGATCGTCCGCTTCGCCGGCATGCGGCAGGAAGCCTTTTTCCGCCGGGGCCCCGAAGCCCTCGTGCCGCTCACGCAGCAGGAGGCGGCCGCGGCGCTCGGCCTCGCCGACTCCACCGTCAGCCGCACCGTCACGAGCAAGTATTTCCGCTGTGCGCACGGCACCTACGAGCTGCAGACGCTCTTCCCAGGGCCCGGACAATCCGGACCGAGTCGGGAGGCGATCGTCGAGCGAATCTACGGCTGGGTGAAAAACGAGGATCCCGCCCATCCTTTGAGCGACACCAAGCTCACGGCCATGCTGACAGAGGCGGGCTTTGACGTCGCCCGGAGAACCGTGGCGAAATATCGCACTGAAGCGGGCATTCCGAGTCCGAGCGAGCGGCGCCGCAAAGACTGAAGGACGCCGAGCTCTCTTTCAGCGAAGATTTCGTTTTGCCGTAGACTGAGCGAACGTCACGACCCTCATGGAGCGAGCATGCAAATCGTTTTGGTTACCGGCCTCTCGGGAAGCGGCAAGTCGATCGCCATCCGACAGCTCGAAGACTGCGGCTACTACTGCATCGACAATCTGCCCGCACACTTTCTCGTCCCCGTCCTGCGCGACCTGCATTCGGGCGGCACGAACATGGCGGCGGTCGCCATCGACGCCCGTTCCCACGCCACCTTCGAAGGCATCCGCAACGGCATTGAAACCCTGCGCGCCGAAGGGCACGACGTGCGCGTCCTCTTTCTGACGGCTTCGACCACGGAACTCGTGCAGCGATTCTCCGAAACGAGGCGCCGCCATCCGCTCACGGCCCGCCTGAGTAAAAACGGGCGCGAAGCGACGCTACAGGAGGCGATCGAGCGCGAGCGCGACATTCTCGGCGAGGCGGCCGTCATGGGACACGTCCTCGACACGACGGGGATTCTCCCCAACGTTCTTCGCCGCTGGGTTCTGCAGTTCGTCAATCTCGCGAGCGCGCCGCTCACGCTGTCGTTCGAGTCCTTCGCCTTCAAGCACGGACTGCCCGTCGCCGCGGACCTGGTCTTCGACGTGCGCTGTCTTCCCAATCCCTATTACGACGAATCCCTTCGCCCGCTCACGGGGAAGGACGAACCCGTCGCGGCGTTTCTCGCCGCCCAGCCCGACGTCGTGCGCATGATCGACGACATCGAGGGATTCGTTCGTCGGTGGCTCCCCGCCTACCGCGCGCAAAACCGCCACTATCTCACCGTGGCAATCGGTTGCACGGGCGGACAGCACCGCTCCGTCTTCACGGCGGAAACGCTCTGCCGCCGCTTTGCCGAAGAAGGCGCGCTCGTACGGCATCGGGCTCTCGAGAGCTACGGCCTCAACCGCACACAGACGCGTTGAGCTGACCTGCGACGGCGTCCGCCTCGGGCCAGTAGCGCGCGATCGGCGCGGGCATGCCGAGCGTTTCCCGTTCCGAAAGCGGCACGATCCGCCAGCCTTCCCGCCTGATCGTCCGCAGACGCGCGACGACGGGCGTGATGACGAGGCGGTAGTGCGTGAAGTCGTGCGGCCAGGCTTCGCCCACGCGCTCCCAGAGGACGTCCTCCCGGGAGATCGCAAGCGTCTCGGCCGTGCCGTACCCTTCTCCCGCGGGCGTCACCCAAAGTCCGCGCCACACGCCAGGCGTCGTCTTTTTCTCGAGAACGACGCCTCCCTCCGTGTAGAGGAAAAAGAGCGTCGCATGACGAACGGGGCGCTCGCGCTTGGCGCGCGGCGCCGGATAGTCTTCGACGCGACCTTCCCGAAAGGCCCGGCAAAACGATCGGACGGGACACTCCGAACAGCGCGGCGCCTTTTTGCGGCAGATTTCCGCCCCCACGTCCATGAGCCCCTGCGTATAGGCGGCCATGTCTTCGGACGCGGGCAAAAGCGACTCGGCCGCGGACCAGACCTTCGTCTCGAAGGCTCGCTCCCCGACGGCCCCGGGAATCGCCATCACGCGCGCGAGCACCCGCTTGGCGTTGCCGTCGCACATGACGGCGCGCTCGCTGTAGCAGAAAGCCGCGATCGCGCCCGCCGTACTCGGTCCCACGCCTGGGAGTTCGGCCAGTCCCGCGGCGGTTTTCGGAAAGACGCCTCCTCGCTCGGCCACCCGCTTGGCCGCCTTGTGCAGATTTCGCGCGCGGCTGTAGTAGCCGAGTCCCGCCCAGAGCGCCTGCACCTCGTCGTCCGTCGCCCGGGCGAGATCCTCCACCGTGGGAAAGGCGCGGAGAAATTTTTGAAAATACCCCTCCACCGTCGTCGTGCGCGTCTGCTGCAGCATGACTTCGGAGAGCCATCTCTCGTAAGGCGTGTCGTAGCGCTGCCAAGAAAAGGCGTGTCGGCCGTGGCTTCTCTGCCAATCCGCCAGCGCGGCGCCGAAGCCTTCCGTCGGAAATTCCTGATGTTTCTCTGTCATGACGTGGCATTTTGGCACATCTTCCGTCCCGCTTCACCCGTATGTACGGAGACGTTCTCGCTACAATGGCGAGACATTCCGCACTCGACATTCATAACGACATGCGTCCCTTCACTACGCTCGGCGCAACGCTTCTCACCGGCGTGAGCGCCTTTCTTTTCGCCGCGCCCCTTTCGGCTCATCCGGGCATGGGTGTTTCTTCGGAAGGCATGCCCGCGGGCCATCCCGCGGTGACGAAGGCGAACCGCCAGCTCTTCGATCTCATCGCCGGCGGCATCGCCCTGCACCGCAACGAACATGAATTCGCGGCGAACGCCTTTTATGACGCCTTCCAACAGACTCCGACGAAGGAACTCGCCGAAATGGCCTGGCAGGCCGCCGTCTCGGCCCGCGATTCGGATCTCGTCGTGCGCATCGCCGAAGAATGGCTCAAGATCGACCCGAAGTCCGAAATCGCCCAGCAGTCGCTCTTGGCGCGCGACATCGAAAAGGAAACCGTCGGCGCCGTGCGCGACCGCCTGGCCGTGATGTACCGAAACGCCGAAGACAAGGTCGCCTGGACGGCCCGCATGACGGAGCTTCTCGCCAAGAGCAAGCTCTCCTACGCCGTCGCGAAGAATCTTCTCGAACCCTATCAAAGCCGCCACCGCAACGCTCCGCAGGTGCAGCTCGCTTCGGCCGTGCACGCCAAGATGAACAGCCGCTATGAAGAAGCCTGCCGACTCGCCGCGTCCGCGCAAAAGGGTCTGCCCGACGACGAAGAGACGGTGTCGCTTGCCGCCGACATCTGCTGGCCGGTCGCACGCAAGGAGACGCAGTCCATGCTCGAGCGCTTCCTGAAGCGCCACCCCGACGCCGACACCGTCCGCCTCATCTACGGCCGCGTTCTCGCCCGCGCGGGCCAGAAGGAGGCCGCCCTCAAGGAAGCGGACCGCGCCACGAAGGGCGACGTCGAAAACCCCAATCTCCTCTACACGGCGGGCCTTCTCGCCAACGAGGCGAGAGCGCCCGAAGAGGCCCTCGCCTACTTCCGCCGCTACGTGAAGTACCTGCGCGAGGAAAGTCCCGGGATCGACCTCTCGCACACGGACGTGTGGCTGCAGATCGGCCAGACGGCGCTCGCTCTGGAAAGACCCGCCGAAGCGGCCGAAGCCTTCGCCGAACTCAAGTCCGGCCCCTTCGCACGTCAGGCCCGCCTCAACGAAGCGCGCGCCTGGGCGGCCGCCGGGGAAATCGACAAGGCGGTCGAATCCCTGCGCACGGCCCGACAGGATCCGCACGGCAACGAAGAGCCGCTCATCCGCGCCGAAGCCGAACTCCTTCTCGAAGCCGACCGCAAGGACGACGCCATGCGGGTGATCGACGAAGCCTACGAGCGCTACGGAAAGAGCACCGACTTCCTCTACGACGCCGCCATGATCGCGCAGGAGTCGGGCGACTCGAAGAAGTCCGAAACCTATCTTCTGGAACTTCTCGACATCAACCCCGACCACGTACAGGCCTCGAACGCTCTGGGTTACCTCTGGGCCGATCAGAATCGCCGTCTTCCCGAAGCGCGGGCGCTTCTTGAAGGCGCCTATCGCCTCGCTCCGCTCGACCCCTACGTGCTCGACTCGATGGGATGGCTCTGCTACCGCGAAGGAAAATTCGACGAGGCGGCAGAATTCATTCTCCTGAGCCTCAAGCGTCAGTTCGACGTCGAAGTGGCCGAACACCTGATCGAAGTGCTCGTCGCGGCCAAGCGCAACGACGAGGCGGCCTCGCTCTGGCAGGATCTGCGAAAGCGCACGAACGACGCTCCCGAAGTGTTGGCCTTCGGCGAGCGCATGGGGCTCAAGCGATGAAGCGCAGAACTCTTCTTCTTCTCCCCGCGGGCCTCCTGCTGGCGGCCTGCACGACCCTGCCCGAGGGCGTGCGGGAGCGCCGCGGCCGCTTCAGCCTGCAGAAAACGGGATACGGCGCCCCCGAACAATTCACGGGACGCTTCACGCTTCGCACCGGTCCCGGCCTCTTGCGCCTCGACATTCTGACGCCGCTCTCGGGCGTCATCGCGCGCATCGAATCCACCCCGCACGGGGCCACCATCTCGCGCGGACTCGACGAAGTCGTCGCGCGGGGCGACTCGCCCGAGGCGCTCATGGAAGAGACGCTCGGCTTTTCCATCCCCGTCTCAACGCTCGAAGCCTGGCTTGACGGCCGTCCCCGGCCCGACGCCCTCCCGGCCGAAAGCTGGCGCGATGGAGACTGGAGCGTGACCGTAAGCGCGCGCCAACCCGATTCAACGCCCTCGCGCATCCTCGCGGTTTATGAAAACCGGGGCGCCAGAATGCGCCTCACCCTTCTTCTCGACACCCCGAAGCCATGACGAAAGCCTTTCTCGGCCTGCCCGCCCCGGCAAAGCTCAACCTCTTTTTGCACGTGACGGGCCGCCGTCCCGACGGAAAGCACCTTCTGCAGTCCGCCTTCGTTCTGATCGACCTCTGCGACACGATCGACGTCACGCTGCGCGAAGACGGCGCCGTTGTTCGGACGGGCGACGTCGTGGGCGAAGTGGAAAAGGACCTCTGCGTTCGGGCGGCCCGCGCCCTGCAGGAGGCGACGGGCGTGCGCCTCGGCGCGGAAATCCGTCTGGAGAAGCGCATTCCGAGTCAGGCGGGCATGGGGGGCGGCAGTTCCGACGCGGCCACCGTTCTTCTCGCCCTCAATCGACTCTGGGGGCTCGGCCTCGGCCGAGCCGAACTCATGCGGATCGGCCTCACGCTCGGCGCCGACGTTCCCTTCTTTCTTTTCGGGCAAAACGCCTGGGCCGAAGGGATCGGCGAAGAACTTCGCCCCCTCTCCCTTCCCCCCTCGCAATTCCTTGTCGTCTGGCCGGGACGGGGGCTTTCGACGGCGGAAATTTTCTCTCACCCTTCCTTGACAAGAAATACCAAATCAGAGAAAATGGAGGTCTTTTCCGACTTTGTCCGCCACCATGGTTCGCCGCTCTTCGGACGCAACGATTTGCAAGCCGTTGCCGAGCGACTCGAGCCTCGCGTGAGCGACGCGCTCTCACGAATTCGACGACGCGGATTCGAAGCGCGGATGACCGGATCCGGCAGCGCCGTGTTCGCCCTAGTTTCGGATGCTGATCGAGCCGCACGAGACGTGCTCTCTGATCTCCCGGACGACTGGCGGGGATTTTTGTGCCGCATGATGGCGGAACACCCCTTGGCGGCGTGGTGCACCGAATGATAAAAATACTCGGCTAGGGGTATCGCCAAGCTGGCCTAAGGCACCGGATTTTGATTCCGGCATTCGAAGGTTCGAATCCTTCTACCCCTGCCAACGCTTTGTTTCAATCTACGGGGAGGCAAAATGTTTTTGCTCTCCCTTTCGTTTTTGTGCGCCGTCTGTGTTACCCTGACGGCGTCCTTTTCGATGTGCGGCGCAAGCCGTTTTTTCACAGAGCATAATCATGGTCCATAAGGTGCCGGACAGCATGACGATCTTTGCGGGCAACGCCAATCCTGAGCTCGCCAAGGCCGTCGCCAACTCCCTCAATATTCCCCTCGGTCACGCCACGGTTTCCCGTTTCAGCGACGGCGAAGTCATGGTTCAGCTCCTCGACAGCGTCCGCGGTCGCGACGTTTTCGTTCTTCAGAGCACCTGCGCTCCTACGAACGACAACCTCATGGAACTGATGATCATGGTGGACGCGCTCAAGCGCGCTTCCGCCGCCCGCATCACCGCCGCAATCCCCTACTACGGCTATGCCCGTCAGGATCGCCGTCCCCGTTCGACCCGCGTGGCGATTTCCGCCAAGGTCGTGGCCAACATGCTGCAGGCCGCCGGCGTCAACCGCGTCCTCACGATGGACCTGCACGCCGACCAGATCCAGGGCTTCTTCGACATTCCCGTCGACAACATCTACGCGACGCCGGTCCTCCTGAAGGACCTCCTCACGCACAACTACCCCGACCTGATGGTGGTCTCCCCCGACGTAGGCGGTGTGGTTCGCGCCCGCGCCATGGCCAAGGCCCTCGAATGCGACCTCGCCATCATCGACAAGCGCCGCCCGCGCGCCAACGTCGCCGAAATCATGAACATCATCGGTGAAGTCAACGGCCGCACCTGTGTCATCACCGACGACATCGTCGACACCGCCGGCACGCTCTGCAACGCCGCCGGCGCCCTGAAGGAACGCGGCGCCAAGCGCGTCGTCGCCTACATCACGCACCCGGTTCTCTCCGGTTCCGCCGTCGAACGCATCACGAACTCGGCTCTCGACGAACTCGTCGTGACCGACACGATTCCGCTCTCCGAAGCGGCCCGCGCCTGCAGCAAGATCCGTCAGGTCTCCTGCGCCGGCATCATCGGTGAAACGCTCGCCCGCATCGCCCGCGGCGAATCCGTGAGCGACCTCTTCGCCGAATAAGAAGCGGACCGTCCCCTTCGGACGACAACCCTTTCTTTTTCCGAGACATCCCGCCCACGGGCGGGATGTTTCTGTTAGAATCGGGTCCTTTCTTCAAACCGTTCCCCCGGGACGGTTTTTGCTTGTGAGGTTTTCGCCTCACGGCTTTTTACGATCCGCCGGCGATTGGTCGCGATTGCCGGCACACTACAGGAAACATTCCCATGAAGATCATCGCCACTACGCGTACTGCGCAAGGTACGGGTGCGAGCCGCCGCCTTCGCCGCGCTGACAAGCTTCCCGGCATCGTCTACGGCGCCGGCTTGCCCGCCACGCCCATCGAGCTCGAACACAATCCCATCTTCTACGCGCTGCGCAAGGAAAAGTTCCACGCCTCGATCCTGACGATGGAACTCGACGGCAAGGAAGAACTCGTTGTTCTCCGCGCCTTCCAGATGCACCCGTACAAGCCGCAGGTTCTGCACATCGACTTCCAGCGCATCGCTGAAAACGAAAAGGTCACGATGCGCGTTCCGCTGCACTTCTCGGGCGAAGAAGAAAGCCCCGCCGTCAAGGTGGACAAGGCCATCATCTCGCACGCCGCCGCTTACGTCGAAGTCACCTGCATGCCGCGCGAACTGCCCGAATTCGTGGCCGTCGACCTCTCCGGCATGACGCTCGGCACGACGCTTCGCGCCGCCGACCTCAAGCTCCCCGAAGGCGTCTCCGTGCATCATCCCGATGTCGTGATCGCCTCCGTGATCGCCAAGGTTGAAGAAGAAGTCACCGCCGCCGAAGGCGAAGAAGCCGCCGCCGCTCCCGCCGCGGCCGCCGCCGAATAATCTTCGGTCGACCGACTTTTCCCGACGGCTCGTTCAGGGGCTCCCTGAACGGGCCGTTTTGTTGTGGGGTGCCGCACCCCGCCCTTCCATTTGCCCCTTTCCTTTCGAGTTCGACGACGTGTACGGGCGAGTGGACCATCAGCATTACAGGACACCATGCCCGCTTTTTCCGATCTCGGACTCTCCGCGTCGATCGTCGACGCCATCACGCAACTCGGTTTTGAAGAACCGACCCCGATTCAAACCGAAGCCATCCCCGCTCTCCTTTCCGGCCGCGACGTTCTCGGCATGGCCGCGACCGGCACCGGCAAGACGGCCGCCTTTGCGCTGCCGCTTCTCGAGCGCTACGTCGTCGGCGAGGAAGCCGACCTACCGCTCGTGCTCGTTCTCACGCCCACGCGCGAACTCTGTCTGCAGGTGAGCGAATCCTTCCACAACTTCGGCAAGGCTTCGGGCGCGCACATCACGCCGATCTACGGCGGTCAGGAATACGGCCGCCAGATCCGAGCCCTTCGCCGCGGGACGCACGTCGTCGTGGCGACGCCCGGCCGCGCGCTCGACCACATCAAGAAGGGCACGCTCGACCTCTCGCAGGTCCGCGCGCTCGTGCTCGACGAAGCCGACGAAATGCTCGACCTCGGCTTCGCGGACGAACTCGAGGCGATTTTCGAATCCCTCCCCGACCACGTGCAGACGGCGCTCTTTTCGGCCACGCTTCCGCCCAAGATCGCGCACATCGCCGAGCGTCACCTCAACGACCCCGTGCGCATCCGCATCGCCCGCGAAAAGACGGCCGAAGGCGAAGCGCCCCGCGTTCCGCAGATCGCCTACGTGGTGGGCCGCAACTACCGTCTCGCCGCGCTCGGACGCATTCTCGACATCGAAAGCCCGGAACTCGCCATCATCTTCACGCGCACGCGCATGGAGGTGGACGACCTCACCGAGGCGCTTCGCGCCCGCGGCTACGGCATCGAAGCGCTCCACGGGGGCCTTGATCAGCCCACGCGCGACCGCGTCATGAAGCGCGCCCGCTCGGGTCAGATCGACGCCATCGTCGCCACCGACGTGGCCGCCCGCGGGATCGACCTTGAAAACCTCACGCACGTCATCAACTACGGCATTCCCGCCTCGGTGGAAACCTACGTGCACCGCATCGGCCGTACGGGCCGCGCCGGCCGCACGGGCACCGCGATCACGATTCTCGAGCCGCGCGAACACCGTCATCTGCGCGCGATCGAACAGATCACCAAGACGCGCATCGAAATCCGCAGCGTCCCCTCGGCCACCGACGTGCGCGCCAAGCGTCTCGAAACGATGCGCAGGCGCCTTGAGGACGTGCTCGAAGGGGGCGACCTCGACCGCTTCCACGTCATCGTCGAGGCGCTCGGCGACTCCTACGACGTCTTCGACATCGCCGCCGCGGCCATCAAGCTTGCCGACGCCGTCGAAAGCGGCGAAGAGGACACCGCCGACATTCCGACCTTCGCGCCCTTCGAGCGTCCCCGTCGCGAGCGCTCCGCGAAGGACCGTCCGCACCGCGAACGCTCCCGCACGGCCGAGCCCGGCATGACGAGGCTCTTCCTCAACGTGGGCCGTCTCTCGAACGTGCGTCCGGCCGACCTCGTCGGCGCCATCGCCAATGAAGCGGACATTCCCGCCCGCGCGATCGGAAACATCGAGATCACCGAACGCTTCAGTCTCGTCGACGTGGCCGACGAACAGGCCGAAAAGGTCCTCGCCGCCATGACGGGCGTGCGCATCAAGGGTCGCGAAGTACAATGCCGTCGTGACAACGGCCCCGTCCGTTCGGGCGACGACCGCTTCGCGCAGCGCAGCCGTTCGGACCGCCGCGGTCCCCGCCGTTGATACAGTCATTCATTACGCATTCGTCATGCCTCAAGACACGTCATCCATCCGCCTGATCGTCGGGCTCGGCAATCCCGGCTCGGAGTACGAAGCCACGCGGCACAACTGCGGCTTTCAAATGCTCGATCTTCTCGCCGACAAGTACGGCGGACGCTTTTCCGAAGACCGGAAGTTTTCGGGAGAAACCGCCCGCGTGCGCATCGAGGGCGAGGAAATCTGGCTTCTGAAGCCCACCACGTTCATGAACCGCTCGGGCATCGCCGTGCAGGCCATGGCCGCCTATTACAAGATCGCCCCCGAAGAGATCCTCATCGTTCACGATGAGCTCGATCTCCTCCCGGGCACGATGAAACTCAAAAAGGGCGGCGGCAACGCTGGCCACAACGGCCTCAAGAGCATCACCGCCCAGCTCGGGACGCCCGACTTCTGGCGCCTTCGCATCGGCATCGGGCACCCCCGCACCTTCGGGTGGGCGCAACAGGTGTTCGACTTCGTTCTCGCCGCTCCGTCGAGCGAACACCGCGAAGCCATCCGCAAGATGATGCAGGAGGCGCTCGTCGGCATTCCCCTTCTTGTGGCGGGCGAGTGGCAGAAGGCCAACCGGCACTTCGCCAAATTCGGCTCCCTCCCGAAACCCAAGGCCGAACCCGAAAAGACGGCCGAAGGAAAGGCGCAGACGAAGTCCGACGGAGAAGCCCGGTGAAGACCTGGCTCGTCAGCCGCTGCCTTCTCGGAGAGCCCTGCCGCTACGACGGCAAGGCGAAGGGAAACGACCGTGTCCGCGATCTTCTCAAGGGAAAGGTGCGCGTCGTCGGAATCTGTCCCGAATGCGACGGCGGCCTTCCGACGCCCCGCACGCCCTCGGAAATCCAAGGGGGCGACGGGGCCGACGTCCTGCGGGGCGCGGCGCGGGTCGTCTCCGTCGACGGAGAGGACCGTACCGAAGCCTTCGTGCGGGGCGCCCGCATGGCGGTGGAGACCGCCCGGCGCGAGGGCGCCGAAGCGGCTCTTCTCAAGGCGAAGAGCCCCTCCTGCGGGATCGGCCGCATCTACGACGGCGGTTTCTCGGGCACGCTTCGCGAGGGCGACGGCGTCGCCGCGGCGGCGCTCCGTGCCGCGGGTCTTACGATTCACTCGGAAACGGATTGCCCCGGGGAAATTTGATCCCCGTGCCGGACAACGCCTTTACAATACGAGGAAAACGTGACGCAACCTGCGGCACCTATTCAACATTGACATCCATTCAAAAGAGAACAAGATTATGGGTTTGAAGTGTGGCATCGTCGGCCTGCCCAACGTCGGCAAGTCGACCATTTTCAATGCACTCACGAAGGCGGGCATCGCCGCGGAAAACTATCCCTTCTGCACGATCGAACCGAACACGGGCGTCGTCGAAGTGCCTGATCCGCGCCTTGCGGCCCTAGCGGAAATCGTCAAGCCCGAGCGCATCGTGCCCGCGGTCGTGGAATTCGTCGACATCGCCGGTCTCGTCGCCGGCGCGAGCAAGGGCGAAGGCCTCGGCAACCAGTTTCTCGCCAACATCCGCGAGTGCGACGCCATCGCGCACATCGTGCGCTGCTTCCAGGACGACAACATCGTTCACGTGGCCGGTCACATCAATCCGCTCGAAGACATCGCGGTGATCAACACCGAGCTTGCGCTCGCCGACCTCGCCACCGTGGAAAAGGCCCTCAACCGCTATTCCAAGCAGGCGCGTCAGGGCGGCGACAAGGAAGCCCTCAAGCTCGTTCTCGCCTGCGAGAAGCTCCTTCCCGCCCTGAACGAAGCGAAGGCCGCGCGTTCCGTGCCGCTTACCGAGGAAGAACTCGCCGTTTTGCGCCCGCTCTTCCTTCTCACGATCAAGCCCACCATGTACGTCGCCAACGTCGACGAACACGGCTTTGAAAACAATCCCCTCCTTGACGCCGTCAAGGAGCACGCCGCCGCCGAAAACGCGCCGGTCGTCGCCGTCTGCGCCAAGACCGAAGCCGAAATCGCCGACCTCGACGACGAAGACAAGCAGATGTTCCTCGAGGACATGGGCATGCACGAACCGGGGCTCGACCGCGTGATCCGCGCGGGCTACGAACTTCTCGGCCTGCAGACCTACTTCACGGCGGGCGTCAAGGAAGTCCGCGCCTGGACGATCCACAAGGGCGACACCGCCCCGCAGGCGGCCGGCGTGATTCACACCGACTTCGAGCGCGGCTTCATCCGCGCTCAGACCATTTCGTACGAGGACTACATCCACTACCGCGGCGAAAAGGGTGCGCAGGAAGCCGGCAAGATGCGCGCCGAAGGGAAGGACTACGTCGTCCGCGACGGCGACGTCATGAACTTCCTCTTCAACGTCTGATCGGCGTCGTCCGAGGCTCTGCACCATGGCTACTGCGGCCCCCTCCAAGAAACGCGCGGAAATCGGCGCCCGCCTCAAGAGCGAACGCGAACGGCTCGGCTACACCGCCAAGCAGATCGCCCAGCTCATGGGCGTCACGCTCGACGTGTACGCGACGTACGAAACCGGACAGGGCGACCCGGGCGTCTATCGTCTGCCCCGGCTCTCGGCCTGCGGCTTCGACGTCCTCTACATCCTGACGGCGGAAAGACACCGCCCGATGGAGGAGGAAAACGAGTTGCTCTCGCGCTTTCGGGAGCTCTCACAGAGGGGACGCGCCTCGGTCTTCACCACCATCGACGCGCTCGAACGGCTCGCGCCGAACCTGCGCAAGGAATTCAACAAGCGCTTCCGCAGTTGATTTTTCCCACGAAACGGCCCGCAAGGGCCGTTTTGCTTTTCCCCGTCCGTACCGAACGAAAGCGCCCGGCGTGTTACAAACAGCAATAGATTATTCTTCATGGTGACTACACAGTGATAAAAATGTGCTAATATTCCTTCAATCGCAATAAAACACATTCTCATTTGGAGGAATGTCCCATGTCTCTCTTGAACACACAGGTTCTCCCGTTTGAAGCCCAGGCCTTCCATCAGGGCCAGTTCGTGAAGGTCACCGACGCGGATCTGAAGGGCCGCTGGTCGATTTTCTTCTTCTATCCCGCCGACTTCACCTTCGTCTGCCCGACCGAACTCGAAGACCTCGCCGAGCACTACGAAGAATTCCGCAAGCTCGGCGTCGAAATCTACGCCGTTTCGACCGACTCGCACTTCACCCACAAGGCCTGGCATGAAAGCTCCGCCGCCGTGGGCAAGGTCGCCTTCCCGATGCTCGGCGACCCGACGCAGAAGCTCTCGAAGAACTTCGAAGTGCTCATCGAAGCCGACGGCATGGCCGAACGCGGCACCTTCGTCGTGAACCCCGAAGGCAAGATCGTCGTGATGGAAATCCACGACGGCGGCATCGGCCGCAACGCCGCCGAACTCCTGCGCAAGGTTGAAGCCGCGCAGTACGTCGCCGCCAACCCCGGCGAAGTCTGCCCCGCCAAGTGGCGCCCGGGCGACGCGACGCTCACGCCCTCGCTCGACCTCGTCGGCAAGATCTGATCGTCCGCTTCTGAGGCAAGGCCGCTCCTTCGGGCGGCCTTTTTCTTCATCATTCCCCTCTTTGCTCAAGGATTCCGCCATGCTTGACGCCGGCCTGCAAAACCAACTGCGCGCCTACTTCACGAAACTGCGCCGCCCCGTCCGTCTCGTCGCCTCGCTCAACGAAAGCGAAACGGCCCGCGAAATGAAGGCGCTCCTCAAGGAGATCGCCGCGCTCTCCGAGTTGCTCTCCTACGAAGAAACGCTCGATCCGAGCCTTTCGCGCCCCTCCTTCCAGATCACTTCGACCGAACGGGAGATCGGCATTCACTTCGCCGCCCTGCCGATGGGGCACGAATTCTCGTCCTTCGTGCTTGCGCTCCTGCAGGCGGGCGGCCACCCCGTCAAGGCGGAAGCCGAAACGCTCGAAGCCGTCCGTTCGCTATCGGGACCGCTCCGCTTTGAGGTCTTCATTTCGCTTTCCTGCCACAACTGTCCCGACGTCGTGCAGGCGCTCAATCTGATGGCGGTCGAAAACCCGAACGTCTCCGTCGTCACGATCGACGGCGCGCTCGCGCAGGAGGAGGCCAAGGCCCGCCGCGTGATGGCCGTGCCCACGGTCTTTCTCAACGGCGAACCCTTCGTGAACGGCAGAAAGACGCTCGAGGAAATCGTGGCGCTCCTCGACGAAAGCGCCGCTCGACGCAAGGCCGAAAAGCTCTCCGAGGCCCTTCCCTACGACGTCCTCGTCGCGGGCGGCGGCCCCGCGGGCGCCACCGCCGCCATCTACGCCGTCCGCAAGGGACTTCGCACGGGACTCGTCGCCGAACGTCTCGGCGGTCAGCTCCATGAAACGAGCGAAGTCGCCAACTTCACGTCGATTCTCTCGACGCCAGGCGCGAAGCTTGCGGAGAACATCGAAGCGCATCTGAAGAACTACCCGATCGAACTGCACACGGCCGAGCGCGCGGCCTCGGTCGAGCGCGAAGGCGACCTCTGGGTGCTCGTGACCGAAAGCGGCGCGCGGCTTCGCACGCGCACGCTCATCGCCGCCACGGGCGCGAGCTGGCGCCGTCTCAATGTTCCCGGAGAGGCTGACTTCCTCGGCCATGGCGTCGCCTTCTGTCCCCACTGCGACGGACCGCTCTTCCGCGGCAAGCGCGTCGCCGTCATCGGGGGCGGGAACTCGGGCGTTGAAGCCGCGATCGATCTCGCGGGGATCGCCTCGCACGTCACGCTCCTGCACCGTCACGCGACGCTTAAGGCGGACAACGTGCTCAAGAAGAAGCTCGCGTCTCTTTCGAACGTTACGGTGCTCACCGAAGCGCATACGCGCGCCTTCGAGGGGACCGACGGCGTTCTTACGGGGCTTCGCTGGGCGGACGCGGCGGGCGCCGAGCACCGTCTCGACGTGGCGGGCGTCTTCGTGCAGATCGGTCTCACGCCCAACACGGCGTGGCTCGCGAACGCGGTCGAACTCAACGCCTACGGCGAGATTCCCGTCGACGCCCGATGCGCCACGACCGCCCCGGGGCTCTTTGCGGCGGGCGACTGCACGGACGTTCCGTTCAAGCAGATCGTCATCGGTCTCGGCGAAGGCGCCAAGGCGGGCCTGAGCGCCTTTGAGCACCTGATCCGTCACGACGTGGCCTAAGGCGTATCGGATACAATGGCAGATACTTTTCTTCGGAAACTCTGCCATTCCCATGCCCGTGACGAAAACTTCCGCCCAACGCTTTCTGCGCGGCCTTCTTTTCCTCGGCTGCTTCGCCGCGGCGATCCTCCTCGCCGGGGTGGCCGCGCTCTACTTCCTCGTCACGCCCGAGCGCGTCAGCGCACGCATCACGGAAGTCGTCGAACGCGAACTCGGACTCGAGCTCTCCATGAGCGCCCTTCCGAGCGTTCGACACCTTCCGGAACTCGTCGTCACGATTCCCGAATCCACGCTCAAGAAGCCCGGGCACGACGACTGGCAGCTTTCCCTCAAGAGCGCGCAGATCACCCTCAATCCCCTGGCTGTTTTCGCTCAGTCTCCCAAGATCCGCGAACTGCGCGTCGTGAAGCCCGCGCTCGCCATGCCGGAGGAAGAATTCTTCACGCGCCTCAACGAACCCTATCTCGTCTCGACGCTCGGCTTCGACATGGACGCCTTCGTCGTCGAGTCGGGGTCCGTCACGCTCTTGAGCGAAAAACCCTCGACGGCAAGCGATCTCTCGGTGCGCCTCGCAAACCTCTCCGAAACGGGTGCCCAAGTTTTCCTTTCGGGCCACTGCGAACGGGGCGGCTTCTCGGGCGCCTTTCAGCTTTCGGGCGACGCGCGCTGGCCGACGGGCCTGGGCGACCTGACGCTCGAAGCGCCGATCGTGGAATTCAAGGGCCTTCTGAACGGAAAGGAATGGCAGCTTCGCTGGAGCGCCGAAAAACTCACGCGCGAAAACTTCCGCGCCTGGCACATGACGCGCCCCGACCTGCGCACCGACGTCAACGGCCGCGTGCTCTCCGTTTCCGCCAACGCCTGGGACTGGAAGGAAGGCGCCTGGACGAGCCGGGAGGCGCTCCTCTCGACCGAACTCTCTTGGGACGGCACCGCGATGAAATGGCGTGCCACGGGCAATCCCGCCCGCGACGCCCAAGGACTTTTCCACTGGCCGGACCTTCTTCTCGTCGCCACGCACCCGAGCGGCGCGACCGAACTCACGGGCGCGCTCTCGCTCACCCGCGAACGTACGGGACGGATTTCTCTCTCGGGCACCCTTTTGGGGAGTCCCGCGAAGCTGGACGCCGACATCGCCCGCGCCTTTTCCGAAACGCTCGACGAAACGCCCCGCCCCCGACTCGAAGGATCGCTTCGGCTCGGCGCTCAGCAGGGCGCCCTCTGGCTCGCGCTCGAGCGCTCTGGCTTTTTCTCGCTCTTCGATTTCTCGGGCGACGTGTCGATCGCGGGCTTCGAGCACGACGGCGCGCTTCGGGAACTCTCCGCCGCCGTCCGCCTTCTCAACGGCGAGCTCGCGCTCACCGAGGGACGGGGAAGCCTCTACGGCGGCGCCATGACGTTTGACGCGCGAAAGCGCGCCGACGGCTCCTGGAACGCAACGCTGCAGGCGGAAAACGTCGAAACCGCCGACTTCCTGGCGCGCTCCTTCGGCAGAGCGCCCGTTTCGGGAAAGGCCGAAGTCACCCTTCGGGCGTCGGGACATTTGCGCCACCCCGAAGAACCCGTCGACCTGACGGCGGAGGTCTCTGCGGCCGACGCGACCCTTCGCGGACTCGATCTCGGGCGCGCCTATGATCTTTTGATTGAAGAGCGAAGCGACACGCTTCCCGCCGAAGTGCTCGCAAACGACGCGTCGACGCCCGTGCGCGCAATGCGCTTCCGTCTTGCGGGCCGTCCTGCCGACCTGCTCGTGACCGACGGGCGCATGGAGGGAGAAGGCTGGCGCGCGGAATTCGGCGGGTCTCTGCCGCCCTTGCGCCCGCAGTGGCTCGGCACCTTCCGCTGGGAAGCCGCGGGATCAGTGCCCGCCCTGGAACTTCCCTGGCACTTTGAAAAGCCCGTCGAACGCAACGAAAGCGGCTGGCGCCTCTCCTGGGCGCAGACCGCCTCCGCCGTGCGAAACGCCCTGGGCGAAGACCCGTGGAGTCTCGAGTCGATCGAGCGCCGCGCCAAGCGCGCCTGGCTCAATCTGCGCGACCGCATTGAGAACTTTGAGTTTTCCGCGCCCGACTTTTCCGAACTGAAGGAGAAGTTCTACGACTGGCTCCCCTTCACGGAGAAGGAGACGCCCGCCGAGCCGACGCGGGGCGGCGCCATCTGATCAGCGGCGGCTCTCTCGGGCCCGCACAAGCGCCACGTAGACCTCGGGCGCAACGAAGCGCGAGGCCTCCTCGCCGCCGAGGAGCGCGATTTCGCGCACGAAGGTGCCGCTCACGAACTGATAGCTGTCCGAAGGCGTCAGAAACACCGTCTCCACGTCGGGCATGAGCTGACGGTTCATGCCCGCCATCTGAAATTCCGCCTCGAAGTCGCTGACCGCCCGCGCGCCGCGGACGATCACCTTGGCGCCTTCGGCGCGCACGAGATCCTTGAGCAGTCCCGAGAAGCTCTTCACCTCCACGTTGGGGAAGGGCTTCACCACGATGCGCGCGAGCTCCAGACGCTCCTCGAGACTGAGGAGAGGACGCTTCTTTTCGCTCGCCGCCACGGCCACGAGCACCGTCGGGAAAATGCCCGCCGCACGCCGGACGATGTCGACGTGACCGTTCGTGATGGGATCGAAGGTTCCGGGATAAATGGCGAACGTCATGCCTCCTCCTTGAGGGGTTTGGCCAAAGTGGCGAGCGGGGAATCGATGCGGGTGAGAAGCTGATAATGGACGACGCCCGCGCGGGAACCGCGCAGACGCACAAGACCGAGCGAGGCAAGCTTCTCTTCCGGGAGATATGCGTTGGGCGTCTCCACATAGAGAAGCCCAGCTTCGCTCAGACGGGGAAGCGCGGCGGCCAGGGCCTTCTCCTGCAGATTCGCGTCATAGGGCGGATCGATGAAGACGAGGTCGAAGGTCTCCTTCGTGCGGGCGAGAAATTCGAAGGCGTCCCCCGCATGCACGCGGCAGCGGTCCGCGGCGCCGAACTTTTCGACGTTTTTGCGAAGCGACGCCACCGCGCCCCGGTGCCGTTCGACCCAATCGACGGACGCTGCGCCGCGGCTGGCCGCCTCAAAACCCAATACGCCGCTTCCGGCAAAGAGATCGAGCACCCGACACCCCGCAAGGTCGCCCAGGAGATGCCGCACCCAGTCGAAAAGCGTTCCGCGCACGCGGTCGGGCGTGGGACGAAGTCCCACGGCGTCGGGCACGGCGAGCGGGCTTTGCCGCCACATCCCCGCCGAAATCCGCACGACGCCCGTTCCCCTTGAAGACGGACGGGTTGCTAAACTTCTTCTACCGACCTCACGGTCGGATTTTTCCGATTTTTTCTTATTTGCCATTCAATAACGAACACTTATGGGTTTTGGTTCTTCGGAAGGTTGGCTTTCCCGACTGAAAAAAGGTTTGGACAGAACGCGCGTCAACATCGTCGGTCTTTTCTCCGGCGGCGTCGTGGACGAGAATTTCCTCGAAGAGTTGGAATTCGCGCTCATTACGGCCGACGTCGGCGTCGACACCTCCTCGCGTATCCTACAACGTTTGCGCGACGAAATTAAATTGAAGGGACTGCGCACGCAGGAAGAGGTCCGCCGCGCCCTTCGGGATCAAATCGAAGCGATTCTCGCCCCCTCGGAAGTCCCCTTCGACGTGGAGCGTCCCGCGCCGCTCGTCATGATGATGACGGGCGTCAACGGCGCCGGAAAGACCACGACCATCGGGAAACTGTCGAAATTCTTCGCCGCCGAGGGCAAGACCGTGCTCCTGGCCGCGGGCGACACCTTCCGCGCCGCCGCGCGCGAACAGCTCGCCGTCTGGGGCGAGCGAAACCGCATCGACGTGATCTCTCAGGAAGGGGGCGACCCCGCCGCCGTGGCCTTCGACGCCGTCAACGCGGGCAAGGCCCGCGGCATCGACGTCGTGATCGTGGACACGGCCGGGCGCCTGCCCACGCAGCTTCATCTCATGGAGGAGCTGCGCCGCATTCATCGTGCGCAGGGCAAGGCCCTCGAAGGCGCCCCGCACGAAGTGCTCCTCGTCGTGGACGGCACGAACGGTCAGAACGCCCTCATGCAGGTGAAGGCCTTTGACGCGTCGGTGACGCTCTCGGGCCTCATCATCACGAAGCTCGACGGCACCGCCAAGGGCGGCGTCCTCGTGGCCATCGCCGACATGCGGCGCGACCATCCCCTTCCGATCTACTTCGTCGGCGTCGGCGAAAAGCTTGACGACCTTCAGCCCTTCCGCGCCCGCGCGTTTGCCAACGCGCTCGTCGGGCTCGAGGAAGACGAATCCGCGGAGTAAACCGTGTCGCCCGCAGACCTCCTCGCCGTCGTGGACCTCGGAAGCAACAGCTTTCGTCTTGAAGTCGCCCGGCTCGAAGATAACCGCCTTCTCTCGCTCCTCTACCGCAAGGAAACCGTGCGGCTTGCGGGCGGTTTCGCGCCCGACGGCACCCTTACGCCCGAGATGCAGGAACGCGCGCTCTCTGCGCTCACCCGTTTCCGCGAGTGTCTTGCGGGCGTAGCGCCCGAAAACATTCTCGCCGTCGGCACCCACGCGATGCGTCGCGCCTCCCAGAACGCCGCGTTTCTCTGCGCGGCCGAACGAGCGCTCGGCGTTCCCATCGAGATCATCTCGGGGGAACGGGAGGCTTCGTTCGCCTTCTCCGGCGCGGTGCGCTCCCTTCCCTACAGCGCCGAAGAACGGCTCGTCGTCGACATCGGCGGCGGAAGCACCGAGATGGCTTCGGGCCGCGGCACGACGATCGGACGTTCGGCAAGCTATCCCGTCGGGTGCGTAAGCGCCTCGATCGGGTTCTTTCCCGACGGGCGGATCACGCCCGACCGACAGAAGGCGGCGCTCGAGCACGCCATGACGGTGTTGGGCGACGCGGCGAAGACCTTTCCGGAAGCTTCCTCGTCCGAAGCCTACATGACGGCGGGCACCTTCCGGGCCGTCGTGGAGACCTGCCGCAACCTCGGTTGGACAAAGGAGGAGGTCCGTCTCGAACACATCGAAGAGCTCATCGCCCGGCTTTTGCGCTCGAAGGGACGCTTTGCCCAGGCCTTCCCCGGCATGCGCACGGACCGCTACGAAGTCATCGCCGGAGGACTCACGGTCCTGCAGGCCGTCTACCGTACGCTCGGACTGCGCGAAGCCCGACTCTCGCAGGGAGGCGTCCGGGTGGGTCTGCTCTACGAACTCCTCGGCAATCCTCCCTATCGGGACGAACGCGAAGCGTCCTTTCGGGATCTTGCGCGCCGTCTTTCGCTCGACACGGCACAGGGCGAACGGGTCGCCTCCTGGGCCGGACGCCTTCTCTCACTTCTTGTGCCTGAAGCGACGGACGGCCTGCGGCGCAATCTGCACACAGCGGCTCTCCTGCACGAATCGGGGCAGGCGATCACCGGCCACAACGCCTCTCGGATCGCCGCGCAGTTCCTTCGCAACTGGACGCTTCCGGGCGTTGCTCGCGCGGACCGCCTTGAAGCGGCGAACCTTTTGCAGTGGCAGGAGGGACCTCTCCCCGAAGACCCGCATCCCGACGAACGCGATCCCTTCTGGCGGGCCGTTTTGGCGTTGCGCCTCGCGCTCCTCTTTCTTCAGGCCCGCACCGAGCCCTCCTTCCCCGACATGCGGTACGATGAACGTTCGGGCACGCTGACGCTGCCCGCGGTCTGGCTTCAGGACCGTCCCTTCACCGACCAATGCCTGCGCGAAGAGGAGGAGCGTTGGAAAAACGCCGGCCTCGCCCTTCGCATCGACCGAGAATAACCCGTGTACAGCGAACCGCCCCTTTTCGAATTCCGACAGGTCGGCGTATCGATCGACGACGTCGTACGCCTTGAGAACCTCTCGTTTTCCGCCTTCCGTGGAGAATTCGTGCTGCTTCACGGCGCCACGGGAAGCGGCAAGACGCTCGTGCTGGAAATGCTGAGCGGTCTGCGAAAGCCCACCGAAGGCGAAGTGATCGTGGCGGGCGACCGCATCAATGACTACAACGAACTCGAGCGGCGATCGTTGCGCCGCTCCATGGGCCTCCTGATGCAGGGCGGTTTGCTCCTCGAAGACCGAAGCGTCCTGGAAAACGTGCTGATCCCCGCCGTCGTGGCGGAGGAATCCTTTCGCGAAGCCCGCGCCCGAGCGCGCATCGCGCTCGAGAAGTGCGGACTCGCCGCGCTCGCGGATCTTCGTCCCCATGAACTTTCGGCCGGACAACGGCAGCTCGCCATGCTTGCGCGGGCCGTCGTAAACCGTCCCGCCCTCATTCTCGCCGACGAACCTGCGGCGCAACTCGACGACCGAAATGCGCAGACGCTCATCGACCTTCTCGGCATGTTCGCCCAGGCGGGCGTCACGGTCTTTCTGGCGAGTCACCGAATTCCCCGGCCGCGCAACGTCAAGGTGCGCGTCATCGAACTCGATGCCGCCGCGAGGAGAGAATGATGTTTACCTCCTACGCATGGGCCTTCAAGGAAACCTGGCGTGGTTTGTGCCGCGACGGGCGAATGCTCTTCCTCGCCACGGCGCTCGCCGGATTTGCGCTCTCGGTGCCGCTTTTCATCTTCACGGTCGTCTACGGGATTTCCGAGCCGATCCGCTCTCTTCCCACGGCGGTCGAAATCAGCGTCTTCACGACGGAGAAGGCCGACGTCAAAGCCCTCACCGAAGAGATCGAAGCGCTCCCGGACATCGAATCGGTCCGCCACATTCCGAAGGAAACCGCCTTTCGGGAACTGAACGAAGGTCTCGGCGTCAAGCGCAGCAAGATGCACAATCCCCTCCCGGACCTGCTCGTCGCCACCGTTTCGGACCGGGCCGATCCCGACGAGATCGAGAAAACGGCCTCCGCCATGGAAAAGCTCGAAGGCGTCGACATGATCGCCTACGAAAGCGAATGGCACACCAAACTCACGGTCCTCACCGACGTGGTACGCACGGGACTTCTCTTCCTTGGCGGCACCATCTTTCTGCTCGTTTCGCTCGTCCTCTGGGCGGCCCTGCGCATGACGACCCTTTCGGCGCGCGCCGAAATGCGGGCGCTCTATCTCTTCGGCGCCACGCCGCTCTTCGCGATCCGACCCTGGGCCTGGCGGGGCACGCTCGTCATGCTGGCGGGGGCGCTCCTTGCAATTCTCATCACGGCTTCGGGCATTCATCTTCTCGCAGGTCCGATCGCCGAGGCCGCGGCGATCTACGAAACGCCCCTGCGCCTGGCTCTGCCGCCCGCGCCCTGGTGCGCGTACTTCGTCGCCTTCAGCGCCTTTGCGGGCGGACTCATCGCCGCCTTCTCGGCTTTGGGCTCCTGGCGCTCGGTCCACTGAAGTGGTGGTAGCATAAGGTTCGTTTTTTCATTTCTTCCGAACGCATGAGCCAAAAGAAACAGGACGCCACGCCGCTTCTCCCCGCGCCGCCGGCCGGAGAGACTCCGCTTCTCGCCGCGCCGACAAGGGCGGCGGGACGCGCCATCGTGCCCTATCGCGCCCCGAAGCCGCCTTCTCTGGTGGGGATCGGCGACCTCGAAGCCTATCTTCGCTTTGCCGAAGCGGCGCCCATGCTTTCGCCCGAAGAAGAACACTCTCTGGCGCTCGCCATCCATGCGAGCAACGACCGCGAAGCGCTGCAGAAGCTCATCATCAGCCACCTGCGTCTCGTCATCTCCATTGCGCGAGGCTATCTCGGCTACGGCCTGCCCTACGCTGATCTCATTCAGGAAGGCAACATCGGCCTCATGAAGGCCGTCGCGCACTTCGATCCGAACCGCGGCAACCGCCTGATGACCTTTGCCGTGCACTGGATCCGCTCCGAAATTCAGGAATACGTGATCCGCAACTGGCGCATGGTCAAGATGGCCACGACCAAGAACCAGCGCAAGCTCTTTTTCAATCTTCGGCAGCTCAAGGAAGACACGCGCCTTGCACTCACGAACGAGCAGGCCAACCGCATCGCGCTCACGCTCGACGTCAAGCCCAAGGAAGTCTTCGAAATGGAAGAGCGCATGTACGGGCAGGACACGAGTCTCGAAACCCCGTCGTCCTCGTCCGACGACGACCGCGACGCGATGACGCCCGCCGACTGGCTTACGAGCGAAGACGACACGCCCGAGGCGATGCTCGAAGCAAAGGAAAGGGAGCGTCTCGAAGACGAAGGCATCTACACGGCGCTCCATGCGCTCGACGAACGAAGCCGCCGCGTCATCGAAGCGCGCTATCTGCACCGCAACGCCGACGGCGTCGCCAAGCCCGTCACGCTGCAGGAGCTCGCCGACGAACTCGGCGTTTCCGCGGAACGCGTCCGTCAGATCGAAAAGAACGCGCTCAGAAAGATGCGCCTCACGCTCGAAGAAGAAGAAAATTCCCTCTGAAGACCATGTTTCACGTCGTACTCGTCCACCCGGAAATTCCGCCCAACACGGGCAACGTCATTCGCTTGTGCGCCAATACGGGCGCGGAACTGCACCTGATCGAGCCGCTCGGCTTTTCGATGGAGGACAAGCACATGCGCCGCGCGGGACTCGACTATCACGAGTACGCCGACGTGCGCACGCACGCTTCGTGGGAGGCTTTTCTTGAGACCTGCCGCCCCGATTTCGGGCGCATGTTCGCCATGACGACGAAGGGGTCGCGCCCCTTTGCCGAGGTTTCCTTCCGGGACGGAGACTGGTTTGTGTTCGGAGCCGAGAGCAAAGGACTCCCCGAGGCGCTGCGGGAGTCGTTTCCGCCCGAACAGCGCATTCGCCTCCCCATGCGGCCGGGCAACCGTTCGCTCAATCTGAGCAATACGGTGGCCGTCACGGTGTTTGAGGCCTGGCGCCAAAACGGTTACGAGGGCGGCGTCTGAGCCGCCCGAAGCGGAAGAATCAGTTCTCTCCGAGCTCTTCCTTGTCGATTCCGTGCTCGATCGCGTAGACCGCCGCCTGCACGCGGCTCGTGAGGTTGAGCTTGCGCAGAATGCTCTGCACGTGCACCTTCACGGTCGATTCGGCCAGATTCAGACCGCGGGCGACCTCCTTGTTGGAGAGACCGCGGGCGATCCAGGCGAGCGCCTGTCTTTCGCGGCGCGTCAGAACGGAGGGATCCACGGCCGAGGGAAGACTCGTCGAGCGCACCGGACGGGCGGCGGGCTTCGCCGCGGGCGCCGCCTGCTGCACGACGGCGTTGGGCTGCTGAGGCATGTGGCTGAAGGTCGCCTTGAAGCGCTCGAGGAACTTCGTCATCATCTGCGGCGACATGATGCTCTCCCCTTGCGCGGCCGTGCGCACGGCGCGAAGGAGGAAGTCCTGGTCGATGTTCTTGAGAAGGTAGCCGCGCGCGCCCATCGCGAGACATTCGCTCAGAAGCGCCGTGTCTTCGCTCACCGTCAGCATGAGAATGGCCAGATTCGGATGCGCCTCGTGCACCTGCTCGAGCACGTCCCGACCGTTCATGCTCGGCATGTCCATGTCGAGCAGCATCACGTCGGCCTCCACCGTGTCGGCCAGCTTGACGCCCTCGAGGCCGTCGCTCGCCTCGCCGACTACTTCAAAGTCTTCCTGGCGCTGCAATAGCGCCTTGACGCCGCTGCGAAACAACGTGTGGTCGTCCACGAGAAGAATTCGGATGTGATTCATGCCTTGCCTCATTGCAGATGTTCTTCCTCACGGCCGTCCGAAGCTTCAGTGCGCCGTGCGCTCCGTTCGGACTCCGCCGCCTCTCAAGGCCCGGAAACGGTCATTCCGGGGCTAAAGAGCAAACTCTTTCCATTTTACCAAGGGCGGTCCCCGTTCATCAGGACCGAGGCCCCCCTCTTTGTCCGAGGGCAAAAAAGAGAAAACCCGCAGGGCGGGAGCGCTGCGGGTTTCGTTGGCCGTCGGAGACGGAAATCAGCTCGCCTTGGCGGCGTCGGCCTGGGCGGCCTGCTGCGCGAGACGCTGCTGATAGAGCATTTCGAAGTTGACTTCGGGCAGATGAACGGGCGGAACGTTCGCGCGCGTCATCAGATCGGCGAGGTTGCCGCGCAGATACGGGTAGACCATCGTCGGGCAGAGGACGTTCGTGACGTGCTGAACGGCTTCCTGCGGAATGTTCTGGATGACGAAGAGCCCGGACTGCTTGCCTTCGACGAGAATGATCGTGTGTTCGCCGGCCTTGACCGTGATGGTGCCGCGGACGGTCACGTCAAAGAGATTTTCCTGAACGACCGTCTGACTCACTTCAAACTGAATGTCCACCTGCGGCTGTTCCTGCTGCGGCTGCATCAGAATCTGCGGAGCGTTGGGCATTTCGAGCGAAGCGTCCTTCAGGTAGCAGCGCTGCATCTGGAAGACGGGCTGCTGGGCTTCCTGCTGTTCGTTTTCGGCGTTCTGAATCTCGTTTTCAGCCATTTTTTCTTTCCTTTCATGTGTCCGGAACCAACCGGGACGAAAATGGGGTGGGACGCTCGAGCGGCGCCCCGTAGCCTTTTTTACATGGGGACGAATCCCCGAATTTCAAGATTATTCGAGGGGCATCCCTTCCTTCTGCCAGGCGAAGAGACCGTTCTCAAGGATGTAGACCTTCTCGAAACCCACGCCGCGCAGAAGCTGGGCGACGGTCTTGGAGAGACCGCCCGTGCGGTCCACGAGCACGACGGGGCGGCTCTTGTCGAGTTCGCCGAGACGGTTCTGGATCTGATCGGCGGGAATGTTGCGCGAAGCGGCGATGCGCGTGCGGCGGAAGTCGTCGGCCTTGCGCACGTCGATGATGACGCCGTTTTCCTTGTTGACGATTTCCGTCAGGCGCTTGGGCGACACCATCGGGGCGTAGCGGCGCGTGTTGATGACGGGCAGGGCGAGGGCGATCACCGTGATGACGATCACGATGATCAGAAGGGAATTGTCGAGAAGAAATTGCATTTGATTCTGTGCTTTGAGAGTGACGGGTGATCCGTTCACGCGATTATATCGGCTTTCTCGCGCCGTCCGCCCTTTTGCCGAGACGCTCGGGAAGTCGACGTGTTAGAGTTTTTCCTATCGCTTCACTTTTCCTTCGGGGTCTCGCCGTGCCGCTTCTTCGGGTGTTCACGCTCGCTACGCTTTCCCTCGTCCTCCTCGCGGGACCGGGCGCCGTCGACGTGTCGGAAGCCGCCGCACCCTCGAGCACCCGGCAAAAGGCCGACGCCGAATCGCAAAAGTCGAAGGTTCAGTCGCGTCTCTCCACCCTGCAGAAGTCGCTCAAGGCCAACGAAGCCAAGAGCGAGGAAACCGCCAAGGCCCTCAAGGAGGCCGACCAGGCGATTTCCCGCGTAAACCGCAAGCTGCGGGAACTCAACGCCAAAAAGGAAAAGGCCCGCACCCGCCTCAAGGACCTTGAGGACGACCGCAAAAACGTCGACGGGCGACGGGCGCAGGCTTCGCAGCACGTGCGCACCATCGCCCGCGCACAGTATCTGAACCTCAAGCAGCCTGCCTGGCAGCGCTTTCTCGAAGGCGCCAATCCGAGCGAAGTCGTTCGGGAACGGGCGTCGCTGCGCTATCTCGCCCGCGAAGAAACGCGTGCGCTCTCCCTTCTCGACAACCGTCAGAAGGAAATTGACCGTCTGGCCCGGGCTGCGCAGGACGAGCAGAAGAATCTCGACCGCATCGCGCGGGAGGAGCGGGAAAGCCGGCAGGAGCTCGTGCGCGAGAAGTCGGTGCGCGAGAAGACGCTCAAAACCCTTCAGGGCGAGATCCGATCGCAGCAGGCCGACATCAACAAGCTCCGCAAGGACGAACAGCGCCTGGGCTCCCTCATCGCGAACCTCGACAAGAAGATCGAAGCCGAACGCCGGGCCGCCGAAGCGCGGCAGCGCGCGGCACAGGCCGAAAAGGCGAAGAAGGCCCGAAGCGGCGGCTCGAAGAAGACGGCGCCCGTGCGGCACCGCGGCGGATCCGCGAAGTTCGCGTCGCTCAAGGGAAAGCTCACCCGCCCGTCCACGGGCCGCATCGTGGCGCGCTACGGCGCCAAGCGCGGCGCCCAGGCCAAGTGGCAGGGGCTCCTCTTTCGGGCGCCCGAAGGCTCCGACGTGCGCGCCTGTGCCGAAGGAACGGTCGTCTTTTCCGACTGGCTGCGCGGATTCGGCAACCTCATCATCGTCGACCACGGCGGCACCTACATGACCGTCTACGCCAACAACGAATCGATTTTCAAAAACGTGGGGGACCGCGTTAAACAAGGCGAAACAATTGGCTCCGTCGGGCGTTCAGGAGGCGATCAGGACGCGGGCTTATACTTCGAGCTCCGCTACAAAGGGAAGCCCGTGAATCCCAGCGCCTGGCTCTCGTCAAAATAATTCGCGGCACCGACACTCTTATCGAAGCAATACGAGAACATGTTCAACAATTTTCGCGCCCTAACTCTCATCGGCATCGGCGCCGTCGCCGGCGCCCTCGGCTCCGTGGGCCTGCAGGCCTGTGCCGAGAACAAGGTTCTGGACCTTCCGCTGCAGGAAATCCGTCAGTTCACGAGCGTTTTCAACGCCGTCAAGGACTACTACGTCGAAGACGTCGCCGACAACAAGCTCCTGCAGCTTGCCGTGGAGGGGATGGTGAGCGGTCTCGACCCGCACTCGAACTTCCTCGACGTGGAAGGCTTCAAGGACATGAACGAGAGCACCCAGGGCGCCTTCGGAGGCCTCGGCCTCGAGGTGACGAAGGATCCCGCGGGCGTGCGCGTGATTTCGCCGATCGACGACACGCCGGCCGCCCGCGCGGGCGTGCGCGCAGGGGACATCATCACGAAGATCGACGGCGAATCCGTCGCCGACGTGACCCTCAACGACGCCGTCAAGCGCATGCGCGGCGAGCCCGACACCAAGATCGAGCTCACCGTCGCCCGCAAGGGGGAAATGAAGCCCCTCACCTTCCATCTGACGCGCGCCATCATCAAGACGCAGTCGGTCAAGATGCAAAAGCTTGACGGCGGCTTCGGCTACATCCGCATTTCGCAGTTCCAGGAACGCACGACCGAGGACCTCGCCAAGTATCTCAACGAACTCGCCGAAGCGAAGTCTCTAAAGGGTCTCGTTCTTGACCTCCGAAACGACCCGGGCGGCCTTCTGCAGGCGGCCATCGGCGTGTCCGCCGCCTTCCTGCCCGCCAACACCGACGTGGTGTCGACGAAGGGCCGCGCGCCGCAGTCCGACTATGTCTTCAAGGCGATAGAATCCGACTACCGTAGCGGCAACGCCGTGCGCGCGCTCGCCGATCTCACGCCGCTCGCGAAAACCGTACCGATCGTCGTGCTCATCAACTCCTCCTCGGCCTCCGCTTCCGAAATCGTGGCGGGCGCCCTGCAGGACCACAAGCGCGCCGTCATCATGGGTGACCGCTCCTTTGGGAAGGGCTCCGTGCAGACCATCCTGCCGATGACCTTCGGCGACAAGACGGTCGGCGTGAAGCTCACGACGGCCCGCTACTACACGCCCTCGGGCCGCTCGATTCAGGCCAAGGGCATCGTTCCCGACGTGTTCGTGGACGACACCCCCGTCGGCAACTATCCCTCCTTCCAGGTCCGCGAATCCGATCTTTCGCACCACCTCGTCAACGAAAACGAGAGCGAAACGGAAGCGAAGAAGAAGCTCGATGAACTCCCCTACGGTGACGAAGACGTGGTCGACATGCCCGACTACACGTACTTCTTCGGGGACGAAAAGGACTGGCAGCTGCAGCAGGCCGTGCGTCAGCTCAAGGGCGAAAAGGTCGAGGTTTCGAAGTACCGCGGCAAGCCCCGAAAGGAAGTGGCCGCTCTGAAGAAGGCCGAAGCCGAAAAGAAGAAGGCCGAGGAAGCGAAGGCCGCCAAGGCGGGCGCCGCCAAGGAGGCCAAGAGCGACGAAAACAAGAAGGAAAAGAAGGACGAACCGCAGAAGAAGTAAGGTTTCCTTCTCCTTACCCCACGGGGCGTGCGGCATTCAAGCCCGTGCGCCCCTTTTTCTTCTCCGTAGGACGAGACACACGATGCATCCCGAACTCATTGAACGACTGAGTCGTCAGACCCTCCTTCCGCAGATCGGCGAAGAGGGCCGCGACCGAATCGCCGCCGCCCGCTTTCTCGTGATCGGCGCGGGCGGTCTCGGCTCCCCCGCTCTGCAGTACCTCGCCGCCTCGGGCGCGGTCCGCATCACGGTTGCCGACGGCGACGACGTGTCGGTGTCGAACCTTTCGCGCCAGCTCCTTCACGACGAGAGTCGTCTCGGCATGAACAAGGCCGAGAGCGCCGCGGTAGCGCTCTCACGCATCAATCCCTTTGCGGAGGTCACGAGCGTTGCGCGCTACGTTTCGGAGGAGGAACTCGCCTCGCTCGCCCGCCAAAGCGACGTCGTTCTCGACTGCTCGGACAACCTCGCCACGCGCTTTGCCGTGAACGACGCCTGCGCGAAGGCCGGCACACCGCTTGTCTACGGCTCCGCCGTCGGGTTTTCGGGCCAAGCTTCCGTCTTCGACTTTCGACGAAAGGACTCTCCCTGCCTTCGCTGTCTCTTTGAGCCCGACGCCGCCGAAAACGACGTCAAGGCGGCCCAAGCCGGCGTTTTCTCTCCGCTCACGGGCTTCATCGGCGTTCTGCAGGCCTCCGAAGCCCTCAAGCTTGCCGCGGGACTCGAATCGCCGCTCTGCGGGAAGTGGTTCTCGGCGGATCTGCTGACGATGCGCTTCTCGCAGATCCGCTTTCCCCGCGACCCGCACTGCCCGGTGTGCGCTCAGAGAGTGGACGGGAGCGGCGCGAGAGCCTGAACCCTCCCCGTCTCGCTTTCGAGCATTTCCTCGGCTTCATTCCACTTCGAGAAGAGAGCCTGCGCGGCGGGGAAGCCCGAAAGGATCGGCTGCCACCAGCGCACGGCCCGGGCGTCGAAGTGATAAACGGCCGCCTCGGGCGAAAGCTTCGCCGCATCCTTCGCGAGCGTCACGGCGGTCTCGAGCGTGCCGAGTTCGTCGACGAGCCCGAGATCGAGCGCCTGCCGTCCCGTCCAGACGCGTCCCGCCGCCAGGCGTTCGACGTCGGGAAGAGCCATGTTCCGCGCCTCAGCGACATGCGACTTGAAGGTGCGGTAGACGAAGTCCACCGACGACTTGAGGGCGTGGCGCCGCACGCTTGAGGTCTCCCGCCAGGGAGCGCCGTCGGAAAGCGTCTCTTCGGTCGCATACCCGCCGTAGCCCACCGACAGGGCCTCGCGCAGATCGACGAGCTTCGGGAAGACGGCGAATACGCCGATCGACCCCGTCAGCGTCATCGGATCGGCCACGATCTTCTGCGCGCCCGTCGACACCCAGTAGCCGCCCGAAGCGGCGGCGTCGCCCATGCTCACCACGACGGGCTTTCCCTTTTCCTTGAGTTCGAGAAGCGCCGAACGGATCTTCTCGGCCGCCATCGCGTCGCCTCCGGGACTGTTGATGCGAAGCACCACGGCCCGGACGTTTTCGTCCTTCTTCACGAAGTCGATGCGCTCGACGAGTTCGTCGGCCACGAGGCGCCCCATGCGGGGGTCGTCCACCATCTCGCCTTCCGCGTAGAGCACCGCGACGCCCGGCCCCGAACCTTCCGCAGGGTCCGACGAATCGAGGAAATCGTAGAGATTCGTGAGCGCAACCTCCTTGCCGTCCTTGGCGTAGGCTTTCCGAAGCGCCGCCCGGAAGGCCGCCTCGTCTCCCGTTTCGTCCACGAGCCCGTAGCGGCGCTGATGCCGCGCCTCGCCTTCGGGCATGGGTTCGAGTGCGTTCTGGGCCTCGCGGTAGGTCTTCCAGGCGTCATCCTTCCAGCCCCGTCCCGCCTTCCAAGCGTCGAGCATCGTCGTCCAAGCGTCCGACAGGTAGGAGCGTTGCGCGGCGAGGTTTTCCTTCGTCGGCTCGGAACGCTCGAAAACTTCCGGAGCGCTCTTGAAGTCTCCCGCCTTGTACACTTCGGCCTCGACGCCGAGGTGCTTCAGGAAGCTTCCCCAATAGAGCGTTTCGCCCGAGAGTCCCTTCACGTCGACGCGCCCCATCGGATGGAGCCACAGACGGTCGGCGTGCGCAGCCACGGCGTACTGCGCCTGCGTGAAGTTCCACCCGTAGCACCAGACGTGTTTGCCCGTTTCCCTGCGGTACTCGTCAAGCGCCTCGCCGATCACGCGTGCGGAAGCGCCGCCGATCCCTTCGAGGTCGTCGACCCTCAGAAGAATGCCCGCGATGCGCGGGTCCTTCTTCGCGTAGCGCACGGCATCCGTCACGTCGCCCAAAAGCGTCACGGGATCGGCTTCGCGAATCATCCCCGCGAGACCGCCCGCGACCGGACGAGTGTCGGCGATCCGTCCCGTGAGCGTAAGTTCGAGAATCGACCCCGCCTGCGGAGCGGGCACCGGAACGGGCCGCAGGAAGTAGACGGCGAGCAGAAAACCCGCGAGCATCGTAAGCACGATGCAGACCTTGGCGACGCCCCAGACGAAACGTCCGAAGCCGCACAGAAGCCGTACGATCATTTGCCTCTCCTTTCCCCACCCGTTCTCGTGAGGTCCTGCAGTTGGGCGATCATTCGGTCCACATACGCGGGCTTTCGCATCGGATAGCGCGCGTGGGCGCGGTGGTGTCCGTAGCAGCAGACGGTCCTGAGTCCCGCCTCCTTGGCGATGCGAAGATTGAAGAAGCTGTCGTCCACCATCGCCGCCTCGGCCGCGCGGACGCGGTATCGGGCGAGGAGATGCGAGAGCATGCGAGCCGAAGGCTTCGGCGCCCAGTCCCCGAGAAAGTGCGTGTCGGTGGAGCAGACGAGGTCGTCAAAAACGTGCGTGAGGCGCAGATGCGTGAGCGCCGCCTCCGCGTAGTTGCGGGGCGCGTTCGTGTAGAGCACCTTGCGCCCCGGGAGACGCTCGAGCGCCCGTCCGGGGTCGCCGGTCTTGTGCAGATAGGGGCGCACGTCGAAATCGTGCGTTTCCGTCAGAAACCGCAGGGGGTCGACGCCGTGGCGACGCCAAAGCCCCAAAAACGTGGTGCCGTACTGCGCCCAGTAGCGCTGCCGCATCTCGGTCGCCTCCTCTTCGGAGAGACCGAATTCCTTCATCAGAAAGCGGTTCATCCGATCGTGCAGGGCGACGAAAAGGCCGCCCGAAGAACGAAGAACCGTATCGTCGAGATCGATGCACCAAAGCTTCACGGCGGTGCGCTCCGTCGTGACCGACATCCTTCTTTTTTCGCGGCCGAGAAGTACCGTCATACGCATTCCTTTCGAAAAAAAGAAAAAACCCGACAGAACAACGCATCCTCTTCTCGTGCGTTCTTCTGCCGGGTTTCGGTTGATGCGCGGGAAAAACTTAGTCCCCGTACATCTTCTGTTTGAGTTCGCGACGCTGCTGCGCTTCCAGAGACAGGGTGGCCGTCGGACGCGCCATCAAACGCGCCACGCCGATCGGATCGCCCGTTTCTTCGCAGTAGCCGTATTCGCCTTCGTCGATGCGACGGATGGCCGCTTCAACCTTCTTGAGGAGCTTGCGTTCGCGGTCGCGCGTACGAAGTTCAAGGGCATGTTCCTCTTCGATCGTGGCGCGGTCCGTCGGATCGGGCGCGACCGTCGTTTCGCGAAGATTCACGGTGGTCTGATCCGCGTTCTGGCGAAGCTCATTTTCCATCTGCACAAGGAGATTGCGGAAAAAGGCCAGCTGGCGTTCGTCCATGTAGTCGTCGTCGGACATCTGCAGAATTTCTTCTGCGGTCAGCAGTTTGTTGTTTGCCATACTTATTCTTCAAACGATAGCCGGAAAGAGAGTTCTTCCGAGGATTGAGGAGCATAGCAAAAAAATCGCAGGTCCGTCGCTCAGGGTTTTACCCTTTCCCGCGAACCTGCGTTTTTTTGTTGTCGATCTTCCCGTGTCTAGGGATAAACCTTAGGCCAGGCAGGTGTCGAGACCCCGGCGAATGGCGTCCTCAGGAAGATTGCGTCCGATGAAGACCATTCGGGAGACGGGCTTGGCATCGCCCCACGGGCCCATCACGTCGGCGCCCGCGAGCATGTGCACGCCCTGGAAGACGACGCGGCGGTCGCTTCCCTGCATGTAGAGAACGCCCTTGTAGCGAAGAAGGTCCTCTCCGTACACGCTCGTGAGCGACATGATGTAGCGGTCGAGCTTGGCGGGATCGAACGGACGTTCGCTTTCGTAGTAGAAGGTCCGGATGTCGTCGCGGTGATGGTGATGATGTCCTTCGTTGAAGAAGGCCGGATCGACTTCCAGGATGTCGTTCATGTTGAAGCCCGTGATATCGAGGACCACGTCCACGGGACAGTTCCCCATGTCGACGCGGCGGATCGGCGCGCGGGCGTTCATCTGGCGAAGGCGCGCTTCGAGCGCTTCGCATTCCTCGGGCGTCACGAGATCGCACTTCGAGAGCAGAATGCGGTCGGCAAAACCCACCTGATCGCGCGCGGCGGCTTCTTCGTCGAGCGTCTGCGGGCCGTGCTTGGCGTCGACCACCGTCACGACGCCGTCGAGACGATAGAAGGCCGCCACGGCGTCGTCCATGAAGAAGGTCTGGGCCACCGGACCGGGATTGGCCACACCCGTCGTTTCGATGACGACGTAGTCAAACTGAATCTCGCCGCGGTCGCGCTTGTGGCGCAGATCCGTGAGCACCCGCGAGAGGTCTCCGCGGATCGTGCAGCAGACGCAGCCGTTGTTCATCGAAATGATCTGTTCCTTGTCGGACTGCACGATCAGTTCGGTATCGATGTTTTCTTGGCCGAACTCGTTTTCGATGATCGCGATGCGGTGATTGTGGTTTTCCGTGAGAATGCGGTTGAGCAGGGTCGTCTTGCCCGCCCCCAAGAAGCCCGTCAGAATCGTGACGGGAATGTCGGGACCGCGAGGTTCTTCCACTTCCATTTCTTTCTCCTTACGGCCGCACCAGAAGGTGCAGGCCCTTCAAATATTCGCCTTCCGGGCAGGTCATCATCAGCGGATGATCCTCGCCCGCTCCGAATCGGCAGAGCGCCCAGGCGTCCGATCCGGCGTCAAAAACGGCGCCGGCGACGATCTTCTGGAAGAGATCCACGTCGATCGCTCCCGAACAGGAGAAGGTGAAAAGATGTCCGCCCGCGCGAAGCAGACGGATGCCGTTCAAATTGATGTCCTTGTACGCACGCGAAGCCCGCGCCACGTGATGGTGGTTCGAGGCGAACTTGGGCGGGTCCAGGATGACGAGGTCGAAGGTTTCGCCCGCTTCGCGCAGCGTGCGCAGATAAGAAAATACGTCTTCGCAGACGAATTTTGCGCGGGACTCGTCAAAATCGTTTCGCCGCAGATTGCGCTTGGCCATCTCGATGGCTTCCTGCGAGGAATCGACCGAGATCACTTCGTCGGCGCCGCCCTTGAGAAGAGCCAGGGAGAAGCCGCCGGTGTACGAGAAGCAGTTGAGCGCACGAAGACCGCGCCCGTGTTCCGCACGGAAGGCCTCGGCGAGCTTCTGCGCGGCGAGACGGCTTTCGCGCTGGTCGACGTAGAACCCCGTCTTGTGCCCGACGCGCACGTTCACGCCGTAGCGCACGCCGTCCTCCACCACTTCGATTTCCTCGGGCGGCTCTTCGCCGCAGAGGCATTCGGAGCGGATTTCCAAGCCTTCGCGCTGGCGGGTCGCCGCGTCGGAGCGGTCATAGACGCCCCGCGCGCCCGTGAGCTTCATGAGAATCTCCCCGATGACGCCGCGGAAACGCTCGACCCCCGCCGACTGGAACTGCGTCACGAGATACGGGCCGTACTGATCGACGATGAGGCCGGGCAGACCGTCGGCTTCGCCGAAGACGAGGCGGATGGCGGACGTTCTCGCGTGGAGCGCGCGGCGCGCCTCCACGGCGTAGCGAAGACGCGTCTCGAGCCAGCGCTCGTCGATGACGTCCTCCTCGCGGAAGGACCACACGCGGGCGCGGATCGTCGACTTGGGCGAATACGCCGCCCACGCCAGAAAACGACCGTCCTTGTTTTTCACCGCCACCGTGTCGCCCGCGGCCGGATGACCGACGACCTTGTGCACGGCGGTGTCGTACACCCAGGGGTGACGACGCAGAAGGGAACGTTCCTTCCCTTGCTTGAGAATGATTTCCATGGCAATTCCTAATCGAGAGGGAGATCTCCCTCAAAAACGTATTCCGCGGGGCCTTCCAGAAACACCGGTCCGTCCGGATCGGGTCGACGGACCCGAAGGATTCCGCCCCGGGTATGAAAAGTCACGGTGCGTCCGAACCGGCCCGTAAGCATACCCGCAACGGCGGCCGCGCAGGCGCCGCTGCCGCAGGCGGGGGTCTCCCCCACGCCGCGCTCCCAGACGCGGAAGTCGGCTTCCGAGTCCGAGCGCGGGCAAACGCACTCGAAATTGATTCCTTCCGGAAAGGCCGGGTGATCCTGCAGACGCTCCCCCGTCCGGCGGAAGACTTCGTCCTCGGGCATGGGGCCGAAACGCACGGCGTGCGGATTTCCGACGGCCAGGACGCAGAGTTCGTCGGTTCCGGAAAGTCCGAACCCACGCCACGCCCCGCCGCAATACGACAATCCATCCGTTCGAAACGGAAGATCGTCCGCCTCGAGAATCGGCATTCCCATTTCCACGGAAACGAGACCGTCCTTTCCAATCGATCCCCGAATCACGGCGCGCATCGTTTCAAAGCGTACGCACTCCCCGGGGAAGATGCGTTCGAGCACCCACCTCGTCATGCAGCGGGCGCCGTTTCCGCACTGTTCCACCTCCCCGCCGTCGGCGTTGAAGATGCGGTAGCGAAAGTCCGCGTCCGGGCGCCGGGTCTCTTCGAGAACGAGCAGTTGATCCGCACCGACGCCGAGTCTCCGGTCGCACCAGCGACGCAGATGAAGGGCGTCAAGCGGCCAGATCCCCCGACGATTGTCGATCAAAATGAAGTCGTTGCCGGCTCCCTGCATTTTCACGAAGTGTCCGTTCACTTCACACTCCTGTCAGTAGAGCGAAGGCTCCCCTTCGGGACGGGTCTTGAAGCGACGGTGCACCCACAAATACTGGTCCGGATGCTGTCGGATCCACGCTTCGAGTTCCCGGTTCACGCGCGCCGTGTCCGCCTCGAAATCGGCCGTCGGAAAATCCTTCCACGGTTCGCTCACGCGCACGAAATACCCTTCGTCCGTCATCGTGGCAATGCACCAGACGACCTTCGCCTTCGTGACCCGGGCGAGCCGGCTCACCATGGGAAGCGTCGCGGCGGAAACGCCGAAAAACGGTACGAAAATGGAATGCTTTTTCCCGTGATCCATGTCAGGAAGATAGTAAAAGGGAAGCCCCTTCTTCATTTCGCGGATCACGGGACGCAGATCGCTCGCCTTGCTTTTCGGAATGAGGACGGGGTTGGAGAAGCGAAGACGCCCCTCGAGCGTCGCCTTGTCCCAGGCGGGATTGCTCTGCTTCTGGTAGAGCGACACGCCCCGCACGTAGGTGTTGAGCGCGATCCCCGCCGCGTCGAGACCGGCGAAATGCGGGGCCACCACGATGAGCGGACGGTTCTCCTCGTTGAGGATGTGCTCCACTCCTTCGATGCGCACGAACCTGCGGATTTCCTCGGCGCTCGCCTCCCACAGCACGCTGTGGTCGAGCGCCGCGCGCCCGAGGCGCACGTACACGCGCCGCGCCAGACGTTCCCGCTCGGCGTCGGAGAGTTCGGGAAAACATGCGCGCAGATTTGCAAGCGTCACGCGGCGGCGCTTCGGAATGCCCCACCACAGCACCCATCCGACGATGCGCGCAATCCGCTCGCGCTGTCCGACCGACAGAAAGCGAAGCTTCTTGACGAGCCAAATCCAGCCGCGGGCCATCCATTCGTTCACTTTTTCGTCACTCCCTCTAATTTCTTTCGGGCCGCCCTCGGCGCCTTGTAGCGTTTGTAGCTCCATGCATACTGCGAGGGCGCGCTCAGAACGATTTCCTCGATCTGACGGTTCATCGCGGCGGCGTCCTTCTCCAGGTCGCCCGTGAGCGGTTCGCTCCATTCCTTGCCGTGGATGTGCCAGCCGTGCGGCTCGCGCACGCCCCAAGCAAAAATGCGGATCGCGTCGAACTGCCGCGCCACCCGCACGGGCAGGGTCATCGTGTAGGCGGGCTTGCCGAAAAACGGCGCCCAAACCCCCTCCCCGTGCGACGGCACCTGATCGGGAAGCGCCCCGAAGGTGTGGCCCGCGCGAAGGTTGCGGATCACTTCCTTGACGCCTGCAAGCGTCGTGGGACAGGCGACGATCCCCGGCGCCTGTCGTGCCTCCCCGACGAGACGGCGCAGGACGTCGAACTTCGGCGGCCGATAGAGAATGGAAATGTTTCGCCCCGACTCTCGGTAGAAGGTGTGGGCAAACCACACGGGCAGGACTTCAAAGCATCCGACGTGAGGCGTCATGAAGACGATCGGACGGCCGCTCTCGACCGCCGTGCGGATGAGGCGCTCGCACTCGGGATCGACCCGGACCTGCGTCATGACCTCTTCGGGCTTGCGATACCACACCCAAAGGCTCTCCATGGCCTGTCGGCCGGCATTGCGGCCGACGCTGCGGTAGAGCCTCTCGTCAAAGAGCCCGGCCTGCCGCAGGTTCGCTTCGGCCTGCTCGCGGGTTTCCCGCGAAAGGCGAAAGGTCAGGCTGCCGAAAAGGGTTCCGAGCGACTGCAGGAACCCCAGGGGCAAACGGGCCAGCAAGGCGAAAAAACGTTGCATGCTCTTAGCGTAAGTATCGTCCAAACAGAGTATTTTACCCCCGCCACTTCGGAATCCTCTCCTCCGACGGCGGGTTTTCACGCAAACGAACAACTTTGTTGGCATTTCCCCTTCGAGAAGCGTATGATGCGGAAATTCGCCGAGTTAACAAGACAACTTGCGGGGCGAATCTGAAGAAATACCGCTAAAGCGTCTGCCGCAACGTACTTCATGCTTCATTGCGCTAGGCGCTGTCCCCAATCCATTGGAGTGTGAAGAATGGCCAGCGAATATCTGTTTACTTCCGAATCCGTCAGTGAAGGTCATCCCGACAAAGTGGCCGACCAGATCTCTGACGCCGTCCTTGACGCCTGCCTTGCGCAGGACCCCATGAGCCGCGTCGCCGCGGAAACCCTTTGCACGACCGGTCTCGTCGTGATGGCCGGTGAAATCACCACCGGCGCCACCGTCGACTACATCGACCTCGCCCGCGACGTTCTCAAGCGCATCGGTTACGACAACACCGAATACGGCATCGACCACAAGGGTTGCTCCGTTCTCGTCGGCTACGACAAGCAGTCCCAGGACATCGCCCAGGGCGTCGACAAGGCCATGGACGACGAACTCAACCTCGGCGCCGGCGACCAGGGCCTCATGTTCGGCTTCGCCTGCGACGAAACGCCGACCCTCATGCCCGCCCCGATCTACTACGCCCATCGTCTGATGGAGCGCCAGAGCATCGTGCGCCGCAACGGCACGCTTCCCTTCCTGCGTCCCGACGCCAAGAGCCAGGTCACGCTGCGCTACGTCGACGGCAAGCCCGTCGGCTGCGACACGATCGTGATCTCCTCGCAGCACGCCCCGGAAATGTCCGACGGCAAGAAGATGAAGCCCGAATTCACGGAAGCCATCGTCGAAGAAATCATCCGTCCGGTGATTCCGGCCGAATGGCTCGTCGGCACCAAGTTCCTCATCAACCCGACGGGTCGCTTCGTGGTGGGCGGTCCGCAGGGTGACTGCGGTCTCACGGGCCGCAAGATCATCGTCGACACCTACGGCGGCTACTGCCCGCACGGCGGCGGCGCCTTCTCCGGCAAGGACGCCACCAAGGTCGACCGTTCCGCCGCCTATGCCTGCCGCTACGTCGCGAAGAACATCGTCGCCGCCGGTCTCGCCCGCGTCTGCCAGGTTCAGGTCGCCTACGCCATCGGCGTGGCCGAACCGATGAACGTCACGGTCTTCACGAACGGCACCGGCGTCATCCCCGACGCCCGCATCGCCGAACTCGTCCGCGAACACTTCGACCTTCGTCCGCGCGGCATCATCAAGATGCTCGACCTGCGTCGTCCGATCTTCTCGAAGACGGCCGCCTACGGTCACTTCGGCCGCGAAGAACCGGAATTCACCTGGGAAAAGACCGACAAGATCGCCGCGCTGCGCGCTTCCGCCGGCCTCTGATCCGACGTGATTCCGACGTGCCCGTCCGCCTGAGGGGCGGGCGCGCGACTCCCCCGTTGCAGAACTTGCGGCGGGGGAGTCTTTTTTCCACCTCCCGCCGCCCCGTTTCAAACGAATTCGCACGACGGAATCTCGTAGAATGGACAAATTCGTCGCCCTTTCGGGGCTATTGAGGAAAGACTACAAATGACCAAACGAGTGCTTACCGGCATCAACACGACCGGCACGCTTCACATCGGCAACTACGTCGGAGCCATCCGACCCGCCATTCGGGACAGCCGAAATCCCGACGTTCAGAGCTTTTTCTTCCTCGCGGACCTGCACGCGCTCATCAAGTGCCAGGATCCCGCCCGCATTGAAAGAAGCCGTCGCCAGATCGCCGCGACCTGGCTTGCCGCGGGCCTCGACCCCGACAAGGTGGTTTTCTACCGCCAGAGCGACATTCCCGAAATTCCGACCCTCAACTGGCTTCTTACCTGCTGCACGGCCAAGGGCCAGATGAACCGCGCCCACGCCTACAAGGCGGCGACCGACGCCGCCGTCGAAGCCGGCCGGGATCCGGACTCCGACGTCTCGATGGGGCTTTACTGCTATCCCATTCTCATGGCGGCCGACATTCTGATGTTCAACGCCGACGAAGTGCCCGTCGGACACGATCAGCTGCAGCACCTGGAGATGGCGCGCGACGTGGCGACCCGCTTCAACTATCTCTACGCGAAGCCCGACGCCCCCTTCTTCACCATGCCGCAGGCCACGGGCGGCTCCGACGTGGAAGTGCTCCCCGGTCTCGACGGACGCAAGATGAGCAAGTCCTACAACAACGTGATTCCCCTCTTCGAAGGCGGCCGCAAAGCGCTCGACGAGGCCGTCTCGCGCATCGTCACGGACTCGAAGCTCCCGGGCGAACCCAAGGATCCCGACAGCAATTCGCTCTGCGTTCTCTACGCGGCCTTCTCCACGCCCGAAGAGCTCGAAGCCTTCAAGGCCGAACTCCGCGCGGGTCTCGGCTGGGGTGAAGCCAAGAAGCGTCTTGCCGACAAGATCGACGCCGAAATCGGCCCGATGCGCAAGCGTTACGAAGAACTCATGGCCTCCCCCGAAACGGTGGAAGCCATCCTGCAGGAAGGCGCCCGCAAGGCCCGCGCCTACGCCGTTCCCTTCCTCGCCCGTCTCAAGGAAGCCGTCGGGCTTCGCGCCTTCACGGCCCCCGTCGAAGCCGCGGCCGAGGAAAAGACCGTCAAGCAGGCCAAGGCCCTCTTCAAGCAGTACCGTGAAAAGGACGGCCTCTTTTACTTCAAGCTCACGATGAACGGCCGCGAACTCCTCCTCTCCGAAGGCTTCGCCTCGGGCCGCGACGCCGGACAGTGGGTGGGCCGCCTCAAGAAGGAAGGCTACGCCGCTCTCGAAGGGGCTCCCGTTGCGCGTACGGAAGGCACCACGGACGACGACCTTCGCGCGGCGATCGACACCTTCCAGGAAGATTGATTTCTTTCGGTGAAGAGTTCCCTCTTCGGAAAGGCCGAGGCTATAATGCCTCGGCTTTTCTTTTGATCCCGAGGAGCGCTGCGACGAACCTCCTTCGCCAGGCTCGGGATTGTTCCACGTGAAACATCCGCGTTCACGTACCTCTCTTTCCTTCAACGGCGCTCATTTCCTCTTTTCCCATCAAGGAGTCATTCCGAATGATTAACGTTGAATCCGCCATCGCGGACCTCCGTCTTGCCGACTGGGGCCGTAAGGAAATTCAGATTGCCGAAGTGGAAATGCCCGGTCTCATGGCCATCCGCCGTGAGTACGCCGCCTCGCAGCCGCTCAAGGGCGCCCGCATTTCCGGGTCGCTTCACATGACCATTCAGACGGCCGTTCTGATCGAAACCCTTCTCGCCCTCGGCGCCGAAGTGCGTTGGGCGAGCTGCAACATCTTCTCGACGCAGGACCACGCCGCCGCCGCGATCGCCGCGGGCGGCACGCCCGTCTTCGCCAAGAAGGGCGAATCCCTCGACGAATACTGGGAATACACGCACCGCATCTTCGAGTGGCCCGACGGGGGCTTCTCCAACATGATCCTCGACGACGGCGGCGACGCCACGCTCCTCCTGCACCTTGGCGCCCGCGCGGAAGAAAACGCCGACCTCGTCGCCCATCCCACGAATGACGAAGAAAAGGCCCTCTTCGCCGCCATCCGCCGTCATCTCGAAGCCGATCCGAAGTGGTATTCCAAGCGCATCCCGCACATCAAAGGCGTGACGGAAGAAACGACGACGGGCGTTCACCGCCTCTATCAGATGCACGCCCGCGGCGAACTCCGCTTCCCGGCGATCAACGTCAACGACTCCGTGACGAAGTCGAAGTTCGACAACCTCTACGGCTGCCGTGAATCCCTCGTGGACGGCATCAAGCGCGCCACCGACGTGATGATCGCCGGCAAGGTCGCGGTCGTGGTCGGCTACGGCGACGTGGGCAAGGGTTGCGCCCAGGCGCTGCGCGCGCTCGCCGCTCAGGTCTGGGTCGTCGAAATCGACCCGATCTGCGCCCTGCAGGCCGCCATGGAAGGCTACCGCGTCGTCACGATGGACTACGCCAAGGACAAGGCCGACATCTTCGTGACGGCCACGGGCAACGTTCACGTCATCACGCACGATCATATGATCGCAATGAAGAACGAAGCCATCGTCTGCAACATCGGTCACTTCGACAGCGAAATCGAAGTCGCCGCCATGCGTCAGTATCCGTGGGAAAACATCAAGCCGCAGGTTGACCACATCCTGCTTCCGTCGGGGAACCGCATCATCCTCCTCGCCGAAGGCCGTCTCGTCAATCTCGGTTGCGCCACGGGCCATCCCTCCTACGTGATGAGCTCTTCGTTTGCCAACCAGACGCTCGCGCAGATCGAACTCTTCTGCCACACGGAAAAGTATCCGCTCGGCGTCTACATCCTGCCGAAGATCCTCGACGAAAAGGTTGCCCGCCTGCAGCTGACCAACTTCAACGCCGAACTCTCGGAACTCACGGACGAACAGGCCGCCTACATCGGCGTGCCCAAGGAAGGTCCCTACAAGTCGGACGCCTACCGCTACTGATCTCCGCGGTTTCCGCGAAAACGAACCCCGAAGGGCGAACCCTTCGGGGTTTTCTTATGGAAAATTCGTGAGGCCCTTTTCCGTGATCAGCGCGTCAAAGCGGAGGTCGTGCGCCGCAAAGAGCGACGCGGGCACCTTCTGCGCCTCGAAGGCGATGAGAACGCATCTCTTCGGACGACTCTCGGCGAGGAAGCGGTCGAAATACCCGCCTCCGTAGCCGAGACGGTGTCCCTGAGAGGAATATCCGAGGGCCGGCACGAAAATCAGATCGGGGAAAACGGCCTCGGCGTCGGGCACCGTCAGACCGGCCCGATCCTTCGTGAGGGGCGTGTCTTTCTCCCAGAGGCGATAGCGGATGCCCGTCTCCTCGACGGCGGGAACGGCGAGACGCCGGGCGGAATCGTCACCGCACCAGCGAAGAGCCGCGGCACGCAGATCGGATTCGCTCCCGAAGGGCCAGCAAATGCCGATCGTTCCAGTTTTCACCTCTTCCAGACAACGTTCAAAAGCCTCTTCCAGCATCGGACCTGCTTCGCGCGCCCGAACCCCGCGAATCTCCCGGCAACGCTGCCGCCAAAGTCGTTTCTCGTTCATCTCTCTCCTTGTCCCCCTTCTCTCTTCCGTTATAGTTGTTTCATCTTATGCGATGCGCAAATACTCCGGATATGGTCAAGTCTAGGCTTTTTCTGTCGTTGCTCGGCACCCTGCTCGCGCCCGTCCTTTCGACGGCGATTTCGTCCGATGTTCGGGCGACGCCCGTCGACGGGATGCTCGCCGTAGGGCGGGCGCCCGTGCTGATGGAGGAGCGTCTGCACAATCTGAGAAGACGGGAAAGCCCCGTCATTGAAGACGAAACAGCCGCGACCATTGATTTTGCCGAAGTGATCCGCTCGGTCGACGCACTCTTTCGAGAGCCCGCCTCCCCGAAAGAAGGCTCAAAGGAAGAGACGGAAGCCGTCACGACGGCGGGCCGCATCACGGCGGAATTTCTTGAAAATCCTCCGCAGGAAACGGACCGTTTTCCCCTTGCACAACCGCCGGAAGAACCCGAGGACAAGTGGATCCGCATGGCCCGCGAAGGTTATCGGAAAAAGGACTTGGAACTGCTCTTGGCCGCGGCCGAGACGGCGGGCCCCAACGCAATCGAAGGCTATTGGGCGCTTTGGGCACTCGAGTTGCGCCTCGAGGCCGCGCCGGACGATCCGCTCGTGCACGCGGAGTTCGAGCGCTTTCTACAGCTTCACGCCGGCGAGTACCTCGGAGAACTCGCCACGGTGCGTTATCTGAAAACAGCCGCCGAAGTGCTGAACCTCGAAACCTTTGAGCGGCACTTCAAGAGCCTCGCGTGGAACCGCGACGACACGGAACTGCTCAACTGGCTCTATCTCTATCGCCTTGAAGACGCTCTCGCCCGCGGCCCCGTGCCGGCGGCTCTGCGCAAGACGGTGAAACTGCACCTTCGCGACCAGAAGGCAACCGACGAGAGTTTCCGACGTCTCGGCGATCTTCTGGCCCGCGTCGATCGTTCCTGGTCCTGGGATCGAGTGCTCCTTGCACTTCAGAAGCGCCAGTGGACGGAGGCAAAACGCAATCTCCGTGCGGTCCCCCGCCCGCTTCTTCCCGCCTCCATCGCCACGCTCGAGCGCATTCTCGAGCATCCGCACGATTGGTACCGGAAGGCGATGAAAAAGCCCTCCTCCGTATCGGCGCGCGTCGGAGAGTTCGCAATCTTGCGTCTCATTTCCTACAACCGCCAGGAAGCGGCGAAATTTCTCGACAAAATCGAAGAAAAACTCGCCGCAGGACGGCGTTCACTCCTCTGGTTCCGGCTCGGCTACAGCGCCGCGGTCGACCGTCGGCCGGACGCCGCGAAGTGGTTCCGACGCGCCGACAAGACCCGCATTCCCCGGGAACTCATGGCGGACTACGAGAACGTTCTCGCCTGGGAGGCCCGCAACGCGATTTTCGAAGGAAACCTCTATTCCCTTCTCAACATCCTGCGCGGCATGCCCGAAGAGGTTCTCAAGCGGGAGGAATGGGTCTATTGGCTCGGCCGCGCCCACGCCGTGCGCGGCAATCACGAGGAAGCGAAAAAACGCTTCGCAACTATCGCGGGCAACTGGAGCTTCTACGGAAAGCTCGCCTGCGACGCTCTCAAGCGTCCCTATCCGAAACCGACGCTTCGGGAGCCGCCTCAGGAAGAAGCCGTCGAACGCTGGGAAGAGAACGCCGGCATACGCCGCGCGGAGGTTTTTTATCGTCTGCACTGGTACGCGGACGGTCATCGCGAATGGAACTGGGCCATGCGGGGTCTTGACGACGAGGGACGCGCCTCGCTCGCCGAATACGCCCGTCGGCAGGGTCTGATTCACCGGATGATCAACACGTCCGACCGCACGAAAAAATCAGACTTCCGTCTTCGCTATCCCACGCCGCTCTTCTCCGTGATCGAACGCAGTTCCGAAGGTCAGCAACTCCCGACGGAATGGACCTACGGTCTCATCCGACAGGAGTCCCGCTTCATTCCCCAGGCGAGCTCCTCCGTAGGCGCGCGCGGCCTCATGCAGCTCATGCCCAAGACCGCCACCTGGATGGCCAAGCAGCTCGGGCTCAACCGATACGAAGCGCACCGCATCAGCGACATCGAGATGAACCTCATCCTGGGAACGGCCTATCTGCGCACGCTCTACGAGTCGCTCGACGAGAGCTTCCCGCTTGCGACCGCGGCCTACAATGCGGGTCCCTCGCGCGCGAGGATCTGGCGCACGACCCTGCGCCGTCCCATCGAGGCGGCGGCCTTCATCGAGTCCATTCCCTACTTTGAGACGCGCGACTACGTGAAAAACGTCATGTCGAACACCCACACCTATGCGCTGATGCTGCACGGCTCCGCCCCGAACTTCAGCAAAATGCTCGGAACCATTCGGCCGAGCCCGGCATCGCGCACCCATTTGCCGTAAAGAAGATGCCCAAGGTCTACACCGTCGGCGGCTATGTCCGCGACACCCTGCTTCACGAAATTCACCCCGACATCGTGCCGGGCGACCGCGACTGGGTCGTGGTGGGCTCCACGCCCGAAGCCATGCTCGAGCGCGGTTTTCAGCCCGTGGGAGCCGACTTTCCCGTCTTTCTGCACCCAGTCACGCACGAGGAATACGCTCTCGCCCGAACCGAACGCAAGACGGCGCCGGGCTACAAGGGCTTCGTGTTTCACGCCGCTTCCGACGTCACGCTCGAAGAGGATCTCCGACGCCGTGACCTCACGATCAACGCCATCGCGATGGACGAGGACGGACACCTTTTCGACCCGTTCGGCGGACAAAAGGATCTTCGCGAGGGCATTCTGCGGCACGTCAGTCCCGCCTTTTCCGAGGACCCCGTCCGCGTGCTTCGGATCGCGCGCTTTCAGGCGCGTTTCCCCGACTTCTCCATTGCGCCCGAAACCCTCATTCTCCTTCGCCGCATGGTGGCCGACGGAGAAACCCGCGCGCTCGTTCCCGAACGCATCGGCATGGAATTCAAAAAGGGACTGATGACGAAGGCCCCCGAGAAAATGTTCGAAACGCTCAAAACAATCGGCTTTTGGGAAGACTTCGCGCCCGACCTGCCCTGCACGGACGAGACGCTGGCCTTGCTTCGGAAGACGGCTCGGGAAAATCTTGCCTATCCCGAACGCTTTGCGGCGCTCACGCTCGAAGCGCGGGACGAGGACACGATCGCGCGCTTCATGAAGTCCGTTCGGGCGGACCGGGAGAGCGCCGATCTGGCGCAGGCCTTTCTCTGCGCCCGGCAGTTGCTCACGACAGCCCTCGAAACGGAAGCGCTCTGCCGCTTTTACCGGCGTGCGGACGCCGTTCGCCGCCCGGAAAGAGTTCGGTCCGCGGCGCATCTCTGGGCGCTCTCTGCGGACCGAAAAGAAGAACGGATTCTGCGGGGACTCTCCGCCTGGAACGGCGTGGATGCGGGCGCCGTCGCCCGCAGCTGCCCCGATAAGCGAGGCATCCCTGAAGCCGTTCTCGCCGCCCGCAGGGCGGCGGTGGAACAATGTTTCACGTGAAACACGTCAGAAAAGCTTGATGAGGAGGAGCCCCACCACGGCGAGCAGCATCGTGCTCATGAGGGGGAGCTCCACCTTGCGCCCGAAGGCTTCAAAGTGAATGTCCCCGGGCAGGCGTCCGAGCCCGAAGCGCCGCAGCTGCGGCATCCAGGTGAGCAGTACGAAAAACAGTACGAAAATGACCAGGGCCCAACGCATAATCTTCCTTTCTCAAGAGAGGCGTTCTGCTAGAGTACCTCTCTTCTTTCATTCACTCCCTATTGTTCATGCTTCCGAACCGCCTTTTGCGTGCTCGGCGCCTTTTTATTCGTAATGTAACGATTACCGCGCCGATCGGCGCCTACGAACACGAAAAAAAAGCGCCGCAGCGTCTGATTCTTTCGTGTGACGTCTGGGTGCCCGACACGCCCGTTTGCCGAGATTCGCTCGACGAGGTCCTCAACTACGACCAAATCGTCGATGTGCTCAAGAACACGGCGCTCGCCCGTCATCACGACCTGCAGGAAACGCTCGTAGCGGAAATCGCCGAGCGCCTCGGCGAACTGCCCGGCGTTCTCGCCGTGCGCATCGCGTCGGAAAAGCCCGACGCCTACGAAGAGGTCGAAGCGGCGGGCGTGGAAATCTGGCGTTTCTTTTATGAGGAGAGTGCCTCGTGATTCCCATTCTTCCCGAAAGCAATCCGTTCTTCCGTGAGGACGCCGCGGGCTTCAAGCACAACGAGCGCAACAAGCAGAGCGTCTCGCAGAAGAAGCTCACGAAGCGGATCATTCGACAGACGGCGCAGGCGATCACGGACTTTTCCATGATCGAAGAGGGCGACAAGGTGATGGTGGCCATGAGCGGCGGCAAGGACAGTTATGTGCTGCTCGACGCTCTGCGCACCCTGCAGAAGCGCGCCCCCATCTCGTTCGAACTCCTGGCCGTGACGGTGAATCCGCACATCCCGCAGTTCCCCGCCGAGACGCTTCGCGCCTATTTCGAAGCCGAAGGGGTTCCGTATCACATCGAGGATCAGGACATCTACTCGATCATTCAGAAACTGATCCCCGAAGGGAAAAGCGTGTGTTCGCTCTGCGCACGCCTGCGCCGGGGCGTGCTCTACCGCCTGGCGGGCGAGCTCGGCTGCACGAAGATCGCCCTGGGGCACCACATGGACGACATCGTCGGCACCCTCCTTCTGAACCTCTTTTACGGCGGCCGCCTCAAGGCCATGCCGCCCGTCCTGCGAAGCGACGACGGCAAACACACGGTCATCCGGCCGCTCGCCTACGTTCGCGAGTATGAAACCGAGAAGTTCGCCAAGCTGCGGGGCTACCCTCTTGCCCCCAAAGGTCTTTGCGGCGCAGGAGAAAATCTGAAGCGGCAGGAAATCAAGGAACTGATGAAGAGCTGGGACCGCGAATTTCCCGGGCGCGTCTACAACCTCTTCATGAGTCTGCAGCGGGTGTCGCCCTCTCATCTCATGGATAAGTCGCTCTACGACTTTCACAACTTCGTTTCTCTCGTTCCCCGAGAGGAGGAAGCGGAGGAACCGCAAGAATGAGGGCCTGCGCCGTAACGGAGTACCCCTATTTGGCTACAATGCTCTCAATTCATTTGACATTCAAAAGGGTGATTTAAAACTATGAGAACCCGCTCCATGAAAGTCATCGACATGGCCGTCCACAAGGTCGCGACCATCACCGATGAAAAGAACATTACGGAATGTGCGGCCCAGATGCGCCGCGAACACGTCGGCAGTCTCGTAGTGGTGGACCGCAACAATCGCCCGATCGGCATGATCACGGACCGTGACATCGCCATCGAAGTGGTCGCCCGCAATCGGGATCCGAACAAAGTGACCGTGCATGAAGCCATGACGGCGCCCGTCGTCACCGCGGCTCCCACCGAAAGCATGGTGGTGGCCCTCGCCCGCATGCGCGAGTTCGGGATTCGCCGTCTGCCGATCGTGGATGAGGAAGGTGCGCTCATCGGCGTGATCAGCAACTCCAATCTCGTGGAGGAACTCTCGAGCCTGCTCGACAGTCTCGTGCGCAACATCCACTCCTCGAAGACCCGCGAAATCGCGCTGCGCTCGAACGAATAAGACGCCTGCGCCCCGAACGGAAAGAACCCCGGAAAAGCCTCGGCTTTCCGGGGTTCGTTTTGTGAGGAAGAACGTCTTCTTACTTTTTGGTGAGGAGATCGTAAAGGGCGGAACGGTCGTTGCCCGTCGCCTTCGCAGCGGCCGCGGCGAGTTTCGAGGCGGGAAGAAGATCGCGCAGGACGTCGAGCCAACGGCGGTCCCGTTCGGTGAGTCCCTCTTCGCGATGCGGCGCCTCATCGACAAGAATCACGTACTCGCCTCGCGGTTCGTGGGTATCCAACCAAGAGGGCAATTCCCCGGCCGCGAGCGACACGATCGTTTCAAAGCGCTTCGTGAGTTCACGAGCCACCACGACGCGGCGTTCGGGATCGAGCGCCGCGGCGAGATCGCGCAACATGTCGACAATGCGGTGAGGCGCCTCGTAGAAAACGAAAGGCTCGTGGCGTGCGGCCCAGCGTGCGATCGCCGTGCGGCGCGCCTTCGACTGAGGCGGCAAAAAGCCGACAAAGGAAAAGCCTTCTCCGAGAATGCCTCCGGCGGAAAGTGCCGTGACGACGGCGCTCGCACCCGGAATCGGAATCACGCGGTGGCCGGCCTCGCGCACGGCGTGCACCACCCGGGCCCCCGGATCGGATACGGCGGGCGTGCCCGCGTCGGTCACGAGCGCCACGCGCTCGCCCGCCCCGAGGAGGGCTGTGACCTGCTCGGCGCCCTTCACTTCGTTGTGTTCCCGAACGGAGAGCAAACGAACGTTGATGCCGAATTTGTCAAGCAACTTGCGCGTCTCTCGGGTATCCTCAGCTACTACGGTGTCAGCACGGGAGAGAACCCACAAGGCACGTAGCGTGATGTCTCCCATGTTGCCGATGGGCAACCCCACCACGTAGAGCGCCCCCGCGGGGAACTCCTGCTCGGCCACCCCAGCCACCGTCATCAACGTATTGTCTTGCCACCGTTCCGATAAAGAAGCCATGTTCACCCTTCGTAGATTTGTTTCCGCATGCCTGATCGCGTCGGTCGGCTCGGTCGTCCTTGCGGAACCGGTTACTCCGCCCGTTGCAGGTGGAAATGATACCCTCGAAGCACGTTCCTACGAGGGGAATGCCGCCGATGCGTCGACCTCCGCGCCCGATGCGCTCGAACCGACGGCCGAAGCCTCCGAAGACGTCACCGCTGCGGCGCCGATCTCGACCCTGTTGCCCGAAGAACCGGACCGCCTGACGATCGCGCTGGTGATGCCCCCCGACGGCTCGCCCTTTACGGCCGCCTCCAAGATCGTCGGAAACGGGCTCCTCGCCGCCAGTCAGACGAGCCGCGAACCCGCCGAGGTGCTTCTGGTGGAAGCGCCCGAATCGACGTCCCTCACGGAAGTGCTGCAGAGCGCCGTGGTGGCGGGCGCGGACGTGGTGGTGGGACCGCTTCAGAAGGAACGCGTGACGGAACTCATCCGAATCGGCACGCTCCCCTTGCCGGTCGTGGCGCTCAATCATCCCTCGGAAGCGATTCCCGATGCGGAAATCCCGGCCAACCTCGTGATGATGTCGCTTTCGACCGAAAACGAGGCCGAATACATCGCGCGACTCGCGGTCGCTGCGCTCGAAGAAAGCACCCCGGAAGCGCCCGTGCCGACGATTCCCGCACCCGACACCTCCGTGCCGACCGACTCTGTGCCGGCTCTCCCCGGCGCCGCCTCGCCTCTCTCGGACGAAACGGCCGCCCTACCGGCGCCCGAGCGGCAAAAGATTCTGATTCTCTCGCAGTCGGGCGCCTGGGAGACGCGCATCGCCGAGAGCTACGCCAAGGTTCTGACGGCCTCGGGCACGCCTTTCGAGACCTACCGCGTCGACGACATGGACCTCAAGCGCCTTCGTGAGAAGGTGCAGCCCGTCCTCTCCGAAGAGGACGAACGGCGCTTCGCGCAGCGCCGACAGGAGCTTCGCCATCTACCGGGCACGACCGAAAGCGAACGCCGCATCCGTGATCAGGCCCTCAAGCGGTTGGATTCCGACATGGCGGTGCGCCGCGCCGAATCCACGCCGCCTTACGCGGGGATCCTCCTCGCGCTCGACGCGCAGTCGGCGAGCATCGTACGCACGTCTCTGCCGCGAAAGAGCCGCGTCTGGGGCACGTCCACGTCCAATCCGGGCGATCCCGCGGTGAGTTCCGCTGCGACGGCGCTCGCCTTCGACCTCGAAGGCCTCGTCTTTGCTGAATGTCCTCTCCTCCTGCGCTACGACGCGCAGAGCTTCACGGCGCGCTTTGCCGCCGCCATGCCCTATTCGCCCGCAGCCAAGCGGCTTTTCGCCTTCGGTGCGGACGCCTTCGGCGTGGCCGAGCGTTGGGCGCAGTCGACCCGTTCCTTCGAAATGGAAGGAGAGACCGGGCGTCTGGTTCTCGATCGCGACCGCTCGCCCGTCGTGGAGCGCACGCCCCAAACCGTTCTCGTACGGGAAGGGCACTTGATCGAGGTCGCCACCGAAAGCGTGGCCCGTCCCGGTCCCCTGCCGGAAGTTTCGATTCCTTCGCGTCAGACGCTCTCCGTCAAGGAAGTGTTGCCCGCCAAGGCGTCCGTCACGGTGGTGCCCGTCATCATCGAGGACGTCGGCCCCGAACAGCCGGCGCCGAGTAAAATGCTTCCCGCTCCGGTCCGCACGGAACCTTCCGCACCCGCCGCACCGGCAGCGACGCCTCCGGGCATCGAGACGCGTCCCTTCGAGACGCCCTTTGAAGAACCCGGCGCCGCCGCAGCGGCTCCGATGACGGACGCTCCCGTCTCCGACGGGGAGGAAGCCCTTCCCGAACCGAGCGTTCTCTGACGAACGACGATATTGTTTTCCCGCGGGCGGACGGTCACCGATACCGGCCGCCCCTTTCTTTCCGAACGATTCTCATGGCTCTCTTTACCCTTCTCAACGCACATCTCGCTTGGGGCGACTTGCCGCTGCTCGACGGCGCCCAACTCACCATCGACCCCGGAGAACGCGTCGGATTGATCGGTCGAAACGGCACGGGGAAGAGTTCGCTTCTCTCCGTTCTGGCGGGCAAAACCAAGCTTGACGACGGCGAACTCCAATACACCGACGGCCTGCGCACGGTGTTTGTCGAACAGGAACCCCTCCTTCCCGAAGCGCCCACCGTGCTTGAAAGCCTCGCCCTGCGCGGCCGTCTTCAGGACATTTCCGACGAACGCGAAGTCTGGCGGCTCCGCGCCCGCATCGAGGAGATGCTCCATCGCTTCGACCTCGACGTCGACACCGATCCGGCCAAGGCTTCGGGCGGGGAAAAGAAGCGCGCCGCCCTGGCGCTCGCACTCGCGCTCGAACCGGATCTGCTCCTTCTCGACGAACCGACGAACCATCTCGACATCCGCGCGATCGCGACGCTCGAAGAACTCGTCAACACGCAGTGCCGCAACCAGCGCTCGCTCATCGTCATCACGCACGACCGACAGTTCCTCGACAACGTTTCGACGCGCATCGTCGAACTCGACCGCGGAATTCTCCGCTCCTACCCCGGCAATTTCGCCGCGTACGAAAACCGCAAGGAAGAGGAACTCGCCGCAGAAGAGCTCGCCCGTCAGCGTTTCGACAAGTTCTGGGCGCAGGAAGAAGTCTGGATCCGCAAGGGCATCGAAGCGCGCCGCACGCGCAACGAAGGACGCGTACGCCGACTCGAGCGCCTGCGCAAGGAACGAAGCGAACGCCGCGACCGAATGGGTTCGATCCGCCTGCAGATCGACGCGGGGGAAAAGAGCGGCAAAATCGTGGCCGAAGTGGAAAATCTCTCCAAGTCCTTCGGCTCGAAGACCGTCGTGCGCGACCTAAATTTCACTCTGATGCGCGGCGACCGGCTCGGACTCATCGGCCGAAACGGCGCCGGCAAGAGCACGCTCATCAAGCTTCTTCTCGGACAGCTGCAGCCCGACGCCGGGACGGTTCGGCTCGGCACCAATCTGAAGATCGCCTATTTCGATCAGCTTCGCGAACAGCTAGACCTCACGAAGACCGTCGCCGAAACCATTTCGCCGGGGTCCGACTGGGTCGAAATCGCTGGTGAGAAAAAGCACATCGTCGCCTATCTCGGGGACTTTCTCTTTCCGCCGCGACGGGCGAACGTTCCGGTGAGCTCGCTCTCGGGGGGCGAGCGTAACCGCCTACTCCTCGCGCGCCTCTTCGCCCTGCCCGCCAACCTGCTGGTGCTCGACGAACCGACGAACGACCTCGACATCGACTCGCTGGAACTCCTGGAGCAGACGCTTCTCACCTATCCCGGGACCATCATCCTCGTGAGTCACGACCGCCGCTTCCTCGACAACGTGGTGACCGAAGTGCTCGCCCCGGAAGGAAACGGCGTCTGGCGCGAATACGTGGGCGGCTACGAAGACTGGCTGCGCCAACGCCCCGCGCCCGCGGAGCTCGCCCCCGTCAAGGCGGCTCCGAAGCCCGTGGAGCGCACGCGTCAGCGCACCCTGAAGCTGAGCTTCAAGGAAACCCGCGACCTCGAAGAGATCCCGACCCGTCTCGAAAATCTCGAAGCCGAGCAAAAGGCGCTCTACGAAAAAATGAGCGGCGCCGAGTATCACCTCCTCGACGTCGCCGAACAGAAGGCCGACGCCGCACGCTCCGCGGAAATCGAAAAGGAAACGGAGGCGCTCTTCGAACGCTGGGAGGCGCTCGAGGAAAAGCGCCGCCAGATCGAGGAGGCGTCTGGAGCCTGATGAGACTCCGGGGCGTCGCCGCCTTCGGACGGGGGCGCCCGATGAGGGGTAACACCGAGAAAATCTCCTTTTTCACGGGCTCCGCGAGGAGGAGAAAAGACCTATAAAGAAAAGAACATCGGCCGCCGACGAGAAGAGTGCGGCCACATACGCTGGGATACAAATGGATCGTGCACAAGAATTGAACGGCAAGAACACCTTGCCGGAACTCCTTTTCTCCGCCTGCAAGACGTGGGGACCACGGGAAGCCCTTCGGGAGTACGACCGAAAGAGCGCTCAGTGGCAGTCCGTCTCGTACTCGCAACTCGCAACCCGCATCGACGCGTGGAGGCGAAGCTTCGCCGCGCTCGGCCTGGAAACGGGCGACCGCGTCGGGATTCTCTTGCCAAACGGCGTGCATCACGTCTGCGCGGACATGGCCGCCATGGCCAACGGTCTCATTCCGGTGCCCCTGCACGCCATCGACACGCCGGGGGCCTGCCGCTTCCTCCTCTCCGACAGCGGCGCCCGAGTTCTCGTCACGAACCGCCGCAGCCGCTGGGAGCAGATCCGCGCGGTGCCCGAGGGCGAACTCGCCCTGCGCCACGTCGTTCTCACCGAAGAGGAGAACGAAGAAAGCGATGCGGACCGCCTGCCCCTGCTTCCCCTTGCGAACTTCCTGCATCTCGGCGAAGCCTTCGCTGGCGAGCCGCCGCTCGCCTCCGACCCCGAGGCGCCCGCCTGCGTCATCTACACTTCGGGCACCACGGGACGCCCCAAGGGCGTGGTTTTGTCGCAGGCCAACATCGTCGCCAACGTACGGGCCACGCTGCACTGCGTCTCGCCCAAGGTCGGAGACGTCTTCCTCTCCTTTTTGCCGCTCTCGCACATGTTCGAGCGTACGGCGGGCTATTACCTAGCCCTCGCCACGGGCTGCACGATCGTCTACAACCGTTCGGTTCTGCTCCTTGCGGAGGATCTTCGTCAGGTCCACCCCGACGTCATCATTTCGGTGCCGCGGATTTACGAAAAGATCTACGGTCGGATCCGCAAGCGTCTCGAAAAAGCCGGGTGTCTCGAGCGCACCTTCTTCGAATGGGCCGTACAGACGGGGTGGCGCGACTTTGCCCGCCGCAACGGCATTCCCTGCGATCAGTCGGGCGCCTGGCGCGACGGTTTCGTGCGCGCCTTCGTGCTTCCGAAGGTCTCGCAGCTCCTTCTCTCGCAGTTCGGGGGCAAACTGCGCATCGCCATCTCGGGGGGCGCCGCCCTCAACATGGAGGTGGCCAAGCTCTTTTGCGGGCTGGGGCTCCCCATCATTCAGGGCTACGGCATGACGGAAACGAGTCCGATCATCGCCGGCAATTCGCTCGAAGAAAATCACCCCGACACGGTGGGACGTCCCTTCCGGGGCGTTGAAGTGCGTCTGGGCGAAGGCGACGAAATTCAGGTGCGCGGCCCCTCGGTGACGAAGTCCTACTGGAAGCGTCCCGACGCCGTCGAGGCGGCCTTCACCGAAGACGGCTGGTTCCGAACGGGCGACGTCGGGGAGTTCACCCCCGAAGGGCTCCTTCGCATCAAGGGCCGCATCAAGGAAATCATCGTGACGTCGACGGGGGAGAAGATCGCCCCGACCGACCTGGAAAACGCCCTGGAAACCGATCCCCTTTTCGAGCAAACCTACGTGGTGGGCGAGAACCGTCCCTTCCTCACGCTCGTTGCGGTACTGCAGGGAGAAGAGTGGAAGCGCACGGCCGAAGGACTCGGACTCGACCCGCAGGATCCCGCGTCGCTGTCGGCTCCGGCCGCGAAGACGCTGGCGCTGCAGCGCGCCAAGGCCGCCGCGAAGGGCTTTCCCTACTATGCGCTGCCGCGGGCCGTCATCCTCACCCTCGAGCCGTGGACCGTCGACAACGGTCTTCTGACGCCGACCCTGAAGCTCAAGCGCGGACCGCTATCCAAGCACTTCGCCGAAAACATCGAACACATTTACGCCCGACGCGGTCAAGCTTCTTAAGAAGCAAAGCGGGCGCGCAATAGTACAATGCGGGGACTTGTTTTTTTCATGCGACACGATCCATGACCACCTCGAACTACGTTCCTCGTCCCCGCAAACTGCTCCCCGACTGGATGATCGGGGCCACCGACAGGGTGATGGACTACTACATCAAGCGCTATCTGCACTGCGATCCCATCATCCTCAAAAATCCTCCGCCGCCGCAGGAGGGGCACCGCTATCTGCTTTACGCGCACATTCCGTTCTGTCACACGCTCTGCACGTACTGCACCTTCCACCGCTTCCTCTTCAAGGAGTACAAGGCGCGCGAGTACTTCGTCAACCTGCGCAAGGAAATGGAGTACGTCCACGCCCTCGGCTACGACTTCCACTCCATGTACATCGGAGGCGGCACGACGACGATTCTCGAGGACGAACTGATCAAGACGATCGAGCACGCCAAGAAGCTCTTCCCGTCGATCAAGGAAATCAGCTGCGAAACCGATCCCCAGATCATCACGACGCCGCAGTTCCGCAACCTCAAGGGTCTCGTGGACCGCATGTCCATCGGCGTGCAGAGCTTCAACGACGAAATTCTGAAGCTCTCGGACCGCTACGAGAAGTTCGGCTCGGGCGAACAGATTTTCGAGCGTCTGCAGTACGCGCAGGAACTCTTCCCCACCTGCAACGTCGACATGATGTTCGGCTTCCGCGGCCAGACCCTCGACATGCTCCATGACGACATGGAAAAGATCTGGCAACTCAACCCGCGCCAGGTCACGACCTACCCGCTCATGGTCACGTCCCAGACGCGAAAGAGCGTGAAGAACGACATCGCCGCCAAGGGCAATCAGCTCGCCGATCAGTACCGCGTGATTCTCGACACGCTCGGTAGCCGCTACAACCACTTGACGTCCTGGACCTTCGGGCGTACGAACGACGAAGGCTTCGACGAATACGTGGTCGACTACGACGAATACCTCGGCGTGGGTTCGGGCGCCTTCTCCTTCCTCGGCGACAGCCTCTACGTCAACACCTTCAGCCTTCGCCGCTATGCCGAACGCATCGCGCAGGGCAACACCGGGGTGGAACGCCGCCGTCAGTTCGACGCGCACGCTATCTGGCAGTACCGCCTGATGCTCGGCCTCTTCTCGCACCGCCTCTCGCGACGCTACTTCCGCGAAGTCCACGGCATCAACGTCGACCGCGTGCTCTTCAAGGAAATGCTCGGGTTGCGCCTTGCGGGCGCCATCGAGGACGACCCGAACGATCCCGACCACATCATCGTGACCGACGCCGGGAAGTTCCTCGGCCTCGTCATGATGAAGGCCTTCTATTCGGGCATGGACAACGTCCGCGCCGAACTGCGCGCTCCGCTCAAGGAAGCCGACATGTAACCCTTCCGCGCCCTCCTCCCGGAGGGCGCTTTTTCCTGCATCGGAAATGCTGAATAACCGAGTGATTCACTCGGAATCTCAACAACGGCAAGGCATTCAATTTTTGTAAAGAGAGTTTCTCAAAGATTGATTGTCGTCAAACTTCATCGAAAAAGTACCCTGTTTTCCCTCGGACTACCTCTTTCGATCTAGATCTCCGCCCCCCCTAGGACGATGTCACTTCACGGGGATTCCCCGTAAAATTCAGGCTTGATCCTCGAAGGTCTCGCCCGGCATTTTGGCGCGGGCGACCCGCCTTCGTTTCACAAAATTGAGCGTTGTTCTTTTCCGAAGCTCCGACGACCCCCGCCGTCCCTCTCTGCGGCAGTCGGCCAGCGAGAAAAGGACGCTGGAAACGGTTTCACCCGCCTTCCGACCTCAACTCTGGAGAACTTTTCAATGTCCAAAGATACGATCACGGTCCATACCTTCCTGCCGGGCGCCAACGCCCACGGGGAAGACGGTCCCGCCTACGTCGGTAATCTTCGCAAGGGCGAACTCCGCGGGATTATCCACATCAACAAGGAGAACTGCGTCGGCTGCGACACCTGCCGCAAGTTCTGCCCGACCGACGCCATCAAGGGCGGTCTCGGCGCCAAGCATGAAATCACCGAAGACGCGTGCCTCTACTGCGGTCAGTGCCTGATCGCCTGCCCGTTCGACGCCATCGAACAGATGAGCTTCGTCGACCAGGTCGAACACGTCCTCGATCAGAAGGAAAAGATCGTCGTGGCGCATCCGTCGCCCGCCGTCCGCGTTTCGCTCTGTGAAGAATTCGGCGGCGAACCCGGCGACCTCTCGACCGAACAGATGAACAACGCCCTCGAAGCGTTGGGCATGACGGTTTACGACTGCAACAGCACGGCCGACCAGACCATCATCGAAGAAGGCACGGAATTCGTGAAGAAGATCCAGTACTGGGTCCTCGGCGAACGCGGCCCGGAAGTCGACGAAATGGCTCACCATCCGTTCCCGCACTTCACGTCCTGCTGCCCGGCCTGGATCAAGAACGCCGAAACGTATCACGCCGACATGCTCCCGCACCTCTCGACGGCCAAGTCGCCGCTGCAGATGGGCGGTACGCTCGCCAAGACCTGGGCTGCCAAGCATATCCTCAAGGTCGATCCGCGCAAGATCTTCTTCGTTTCGGTCACGCCCTGCACGGCCAAGATCTTCGAAGCCTCGCGTCCCGAAATGAACACCGCCTGGCGTTATCTCGTCGCCACGAAGGAAATCCCGGCCGACACGCCCTCCTTCCAGGACATCGACGCCTCGCTTACGGCCCGCGACATCGCCGAACTCATGCGCCGCAAGGGCATCAACCCGCTCAACATGCCCAAGACCCGCGAACGCAAGGACCTCGAAGTCTACTCGGGCGCCGGCACGATCTTCGGTTGCTCGGGCGGCGTGATGGAAGCCGCTCTCCGTACGGCCTACTTCGCTCTTTCGGGTGAAGAACTCAAGAACGCCGACATCGAAATCGTCCGCGGCTACGACAACGCCATCGTCGAAGCCACGATCCCCGTGCCCGTCAAGGCGCTCGGCGGCAAGAAGTTCGAAGTCCGCGTCTGCGTCGTCAACGGCGCCAACCAGGGCCTCAAGGAAGTTCTCAACCGCGTCCGCGTCGACAAGAATCGCTATCACTTCATCGAAGTGATGAACTGCCCGGGCGGTTGCGTCAACGGCGGCGGTCAGCCGGTTCAGCCCAAGGGCACGGCCTGGCTGCATCCCACGATGCCCCTGCCGCTGCGTGTTTAAGAATTCCTGACGCGAGGTTATAGAAATGCTGTCTGAAAATTATGATTACGCCGAGCGCCCCGCTGCATTGATTCTGGGTCGTCGCGGCTTTCTGAAAGTCTGCGGTCTCTGCGTCGGCGCCGTCGCCGTCTGCGGTTGGGCCATCGGTGACCTGATCGCCCGTCGCGGCGTCATCATCAAGGCCCGTCAGGCCGGTCTCTACAAGGACGACAAGCTCTGCCAGAGCATGGGTTTGACGAGTTCGCACCAGAACTCGGTCGTCATGCGCGTCTACAAGGACTTGAACACCAAGCCCGTGGACCACACCATGCACGAACTGCTCCACACCCATTACTATCAGCGCACTCTGCTTGCCGCCACGACCTCGGAGGCTAACCATGGCTAACAATCGCATTCTCCGCTTCCATGCCCCCGACAAGGTCTTCCACTCGCTCAACGCGATCACGTGGTTTGCCCTTCTCTTTACGGGTGCGTACGTGTACTTCTGTGAACCCTCCGCCGAAGCCGCGGAAGCGAACATGATCGCCCACCTGATCCTCGGCGCGATCTTCACGTTCAATCTGCTCGGCTTCATCGTGGTGGCTCCGGACCGTTTTGCCCTCATTCTTCGCGCCTGCCTGGAATGGGACCGCAACACGATCTACTGGTTCCGCAACTTCGGCGGCTATCCCCGCCGCTTCTTCAAGATCCCGTTCGGCCCGGTGGAAGTTCCCCCGCAGGGTCGCTACAACGGCGGTCAGAAGGCTTCCTATCTGCTCTTCATGGGCATGATCGCGGCTCTCGCCGTCACGGGCTGGATGCTCTGGATCGGCGCCCCGCTCATCGGCAAGCAGGTTTATGCGTGGACGTTCTACTTCCACGTCTGGGGCTCGATCATCGTGTCGGTCCTCGTCGTGTGCGCCCACATCCCGCTCGCTCTCCTTTCGATGGAACACTTCAAGGGCATTTGGCGCCTCGGCCCGGGTACGATCTCGTACGAAGCCGCCGAACACCATGCTCCGATTTGGCTGGAACGCGACGTCATTCGCACCAACATCGAAAAGTAATGGTTTCGAGCTACCTCTTCTGAGGAGCGCATAACCCCGAAAAGGTCGGATAAGATGTTTGTCCGACCTTTTCTTTTTTTCTCATTCGGGTGACGCAAAAAATGTCCCTACTCAACACGCCCAAGGGCCTGCGGCTTCACATCGGGCTCTTCGGCAAACGAAACGCCGGGAAAAGTTCTCTCATCAACGCTCTGACGAACCAGACGATCTCGATCGTCTCGAACGTGCCGGGCACGACGACCGATCCGGTCGAGAAAGCCTGCGAATTTCTGCCCATCGGGCCGGTCGTCTTCATCGACACGGCCGGCGTGGACGACGTGGGAGACCTCGGTCTCGCCCGCGTCAAGCGTTCGCTCTCGGTGCTCGAATGGGTCGACATGGCGCTCATCGTCACGACGCCGGCCACCTTCGACGATGAAGAAAAACGGATCATCGAGCGCACCCGCGCCCTCGGCACGCCCGCCGTGCTCGTCGTCAACCACACGGACGAAGCGCCTGACGTCGACCGCGCCGTCTGGGAGAAGACGGGACTTCCCGTCGTCTTCACGAGCGCGCGCGAACGCACGGGACTCGAAGAGCTCCGCGCGGTCATGGTGCGTCTCGCGCAGGACCGCATCGCACCCGACCGTCCGCTCGTGGGCGACCTCGCTGGTCCGGGCGACACGGTGATCCTCGTGACGCCGATCGACACGGGCGCCCCGAAGGGACGTCTGATCCTGCCGCAGGTGCAGGCGATCCGAGAGCTTCTCGACGCGCACGCCAAGTGCTTCGTCGTCCAGGAAGACCGCGTCGCCGAAGCGATCGCCGACCTGAAGCATCCCCCGAAGCTCGTCATGGCGGACTCCCAGGTCATCAAGACCGTCAACGAGCAGACGCCCGAAGACATTCCGCTCACGACGTTTTCCACGCAGATGGCCTACAGCAAGAGCGACATCGTCGAGATGGCGCGCGGCGCCGCCGCGCTTTCCCTTCTCAAGGACGGCGACCGCGTCCTCATCGGCGAGACCTGCAGCCACCATCCGCAAAAGGACGACATCGGCCGCGTGAAGATTCCCCGTTGGCTTCGCGAACGCACCGGCGCCGACCTCAAGATCGACGTCGCCGTCGGCAAGGACTTCCCCGACGACCTCACGCCCTACCGCATCGTGATTCAGTGCGGCGGCTGCGTCGTGACGCGCGCGCACATGCTCGCGCGCCTGCGCCAGGCGCACGAACAGGGCGTTCCGATGACGAACTACGGCCTCACCATCAGTTATCTGCAGGGCGTGCTCGAGAGAATTTTGAGCTGCCACCCCGAAGCCCTGCAGGCCTACCGAAACGCTCTCGAAGAAGGACGGAAAGCCCCGTGAAAGCTCTTGAAGACCTCCTCGCGCAGACCGAGTTCACCGACGAAGAAGTCGCGAGGATTCTGCGCATCCGAACGCCCGAAGAAGCCGACCTTCTGCAGCGCCGCGCCTATGACCTGACGACCCGGGAAATGGGCCCCAACGTCTATCTGCGCGGCCTCATCGAGATCAGCAACGTATGCACGGCCAACTGCCGCTACTGCGGCATCCGCAAGGCCAACCACGACGTGGAGCGCTACACGCTCCCGCGCGAGACGATTCTCGAGTGCGCCCGCCTCGCCCTCGAGAGCGGGTACGGCTCCATCGCCATTCAGGCGGGCGAACGCCGGGATCCGAAGTGGGTGACCTTCATCGGCGAGCTCCTTCGCGACATTCACGAAATGAGCTGCACGGAGGCCCTCCCGCAGGGGCTCGGCATCACGCTCTCGCTCGGGGAGCAGTCGCTCGAGGTCTACGAATACTGGGCCGAGGCGAACGGCAATCCCGACGGGCTTCGCTATCTGCTTCGCATCGAATCGAGCAATCCCGAACTCTTTCACCGGCTTCACTGCACGCCGGGCAAGCACGAGAAGGTACTCGAACACCGCTACGAAGCGCTCGCCAACCTTCGCAAGGCCGGCTATCAGGTGGGAACGGGCGTCATGATCGGCCTGCCCGGACAGACGATCGAGGACCTGGTGCAGGACATCCGCACCTTCGAAAAGGTGGGCGCCGACATGATCGGCATGGGTCCCTATCTCACGAGTCTCGGCGCCGACATGGTGTCGCTCGGACAGATGCCGCACGACGATCTTCTCCGACTCTCCCTCAACATGATCGCCGCGACGCGCCTCGTTCTTCGGAACGTCAACATCGCGGCGGCCACGGCGCTCGAGACGCTCGAGCCGCGCGGCCGCATCATGGGGATTCTGCACGGCTGCAACGTCGTCATGCCCAACATCACCCCGCAGATGACGAGAGCCTCCTATCAGCTCTACGACAACAAGGCGGGCACCGAAGTGGGAGCGGAATCGAACATCCTCGTGGAAAACGACATCGTCCGCATCGCGCACCGCACGCTCGGGCTCAACCGCCTCGGCTCTTCGCGGCGTTGGGTTGAACGCACGGGACGTCCCGCAAACTGATGCGCCGCACCGAAGTGTGAAAAGGCCGCCGAATTTTTCGATTCGGCGGCCTTTCTCTTAGAAGCGCTGCGTCATTTCACGTGTGGTGTGGAACTTCACCTGGGGCCAGTGCTCCATCGTGGTCTCCAGGTTGTAGATCGACGTGGCGAGGTAGACGGTGTTGCCGTTGACGTCGGTCGCAAGACGCGCCCCCTGCTCGCGCTCGAAATCCTTGCGGGTGGCGTCGTCCGGGAAGGAGAGCCAGCGGGCCGTAGAGACGTCGGTGCTTTCGTAGATCGCGTCAACCTTGTACTCCGTGGCGAGGCGCTGGGCGACGATTTCAAACTGCAGCTGTCCGACCGCACCGAGAAGGATGTTCCCGAACTCCCCGGTGAAGACCTGAATGGCGCCCTCTTCGCCGAGTTCCTGCAGGCCCTTCTGAAGCTGCTTGGCCTTGAAGGGGTCCTTGCTGCGGGCCGCGCGGAAGAGTTCCGGCGCGAAGTTCGGAATGCCCGTAAAGAGCATGCTCTCGCCTTCGGTGAGCGTGTCACCGATGTGCAGCTGTCCGTGGTTGTAGATCCCGATGATGTCGCCCGCGACGGCGTCGGTCATGACGACGCGGTCCTGCGCCATGAAGGTGAGCGCATTGGCGAGCTTCATTTCGCGGCCTTCGCGCACGTGGTGCACCTTCATGCCCTGGCTGTAGCGGCCCGAGCAGACGCGGAAGAAGGCGATTCTGTCCCGATGGCGCGGGTCCATGTTGGCCTGGATCTTGAAGACGAAGCCGCTGAAGGGCTCTTCCACGGGCTCCACGAAGCGCGTCGTCGTTTGACGCGGACGCGGCGACGGCGCCCAGGCGACGAGCGCGTCGAGCACGTCCTGCACGCCGAAGTTGTTGACGCCGGAACCGAAGAAGACGGGGCTCTGTTCGCCGGCGAGGAACTTCTCGAGCTCAAAGGGTTCGGTAGCGCCCTGAACGAGTTCGATCGACTCGCGCACATAGGGCATTTCCATCGGGAAGAGACGGTCGAGCTCGGGATTGTCGAGCCCTTCGATCACTTCCTGATCCTGCGTAAGACGCTCTTCGCCCGGCGTGAAGCGGACCAGACGGTTCTTGAGGAGCGAAAAGACGCCGCGGAAGGTCTTGCCCATCCCGATCGGCCAGGTGATCGGCACGCACTGGAGCTTCAGCACGTTTTCGATTTCGCCGAGCAGATCGAGCGGATCGCGCACTTCACGGTCGAGCTTGTTGATGAAGGTGATGATCGGCGTGTTGCGCATGCGGCAGACTTCGAGAAGCTTGATGGTCTGCGCTTCCACGCCCTTGGCCGCGTCGATCACCATGACGGCTGCGTCCACGGCGGTGAGCACGCGGTAGGTGTCTTCCGAGAAGTCTTCGTGCCCCGGCGTGTCGAGAAGATTGATCACGTGTCCGTCGTAGCGGAACTGCATGACCGAACTCGTCACGGAAATTCCGCGCTGCTTTTCCACCTCCATCCAGTCGGACGTGGCGTGGCGCGCGGCTTTGCGGCCCTTCACGGCACCGGCCATCTGAATGGCGCCTCCGAAGAGAAGGAGCTTTTCCGTCAGCGTGGTTTTCCCCGCGTCGGGGTGGGAAATGATGGCGAAGGTGCGGCGTTCTTCCACGTCGCGCACCAGCGCCGGATTCGGACTCGTCATAGCCACTATCCGCGAAATCGCCCGAAGGCGCCGCGGCCCTAAAGAAAGAATTGAAAGAAGTGATTCGTCGGACCCTCCTTCTCGGGTCCGACGTCCAGAAGCATCGTCGCGCGTGCGCGCGAGAGGAACCCGGTCTCCCGCGGCGCATGCGCGGCGAGGGGTTCGGAGAGCACACATTCTATAGAAATCGCGCCCCTCGGATTCGATTTGCGGCCCTGAATCTTCCTCTCTCGGCAAGCGCTTTTCGCGAACGAGCCACACGAAACGAAGAAAGAGTCCTACAATGGAACGATTTTGCTGAAAAAACGTCCTATCCCCTCAGGACGCTCAACCGGAGTTTACAGATGAGTTACTTTCCGACTTGGAAACTGAAAACAGAAGGCGTCATCGCCCCCGACGAAAGACTTCCGACGGGACAGACGATCGCCCTGGGTCTTCAGCACGTCGTGGCCATGTTCGGCTCCACCGTGCTGGCACCGATTTTGATGGGTTTCGACCCCAATTTGGCTGTATTGATGAGTGGCATCGGGACACTCATTTTTTTTGCTTTGGTGGGCGGCCACGTGCCGAGCTACCTTGGTTCCTCCTTCGCCTTCATCGGCGTCGTAATCGCCGCCACGGGCTATGCGGCGGGAACGGGCGCCAATCCCAACATAGGGGTCGCTCTGGGCGGCATCATAGCCTGCGGCGCGGTCTACGCCCTCGTGGGGCTCATCGTGATGTTCACGGGCGTGCAGTGGATTGAAAAACTCATGCCGCCCGTCGTGACGGGCGCCGTCGTGGCCGTGATCGGGCTCAATCTCGCCCCCACGGCCGTGCGCAGCGTCGGCGGCACCGACTTCAACGCCTGGATGGCCGTGCTCACGGTTCTCTGCGTGGGCGGCGTCGCGGTCTTCACGCGCGGCCTCCTGCAGAAGCTTCTGATCCTCGTGGGGCTTGGTCTTTCGTATCTGATCTACGCGCTCCTCTCGAACGTGCTCGGTATCGGCGGCAAGCCCATCGACTTCTCCCTCATCGCAAACGCCCCCTGGTTCGGGATGCCCTCCTTCACCTCGCCCGTCTTCAGCGTCGACGCCATCGCGCTGATCGTGCCGGTCGTCATCATCCTCGTCGGTGAAAACCTCGGCCACATCAAGGCCGTCACGGCCATGACGGGCCGCAATCTCGACCCCTACATGGGCCGCGCCTTCCTCGGCGACGGGATCGCCACCATGGTGTCGGGCGCCTGCGGCGGCACGGGCGTGACGACCTACGGTGAAAACATCGGCGTGATGGCCGCCACGCGCGTCTACTCCACCCTGATCTTCCCCGTGGCCGCTCTCTTTGCGATCGTGCTCGGCTTCTCGCCCAAGTTCGGCGCCGTCATCCAGACGATTCCGCAGGCCATCCTCGGCGGCACCTCCATCGTCGTCTTCGGTCTCATCGCCGTGGCCGGCGCCCGCGTGTGGGTGGTCAACAAGGTGGACTTCGGTGACAACCGCAACCTCATCGTGGCTGCCGTGACGCTCATTCTCGGCGGCGGCGACTTCACGCTCAATCTCGGCGGCTTCATGCTGGGCGGCATCGGGACGGCCACCTTCGGGGCCATTCTCCTGAACGCCATCATGCAGTTCGGCGAAAATCGCCGGAACCGCTGACGCGCGCGTCCGCGAACCTCAAAAACACGTCGGCCCGGCTCAAGATGAGTCGGGCCGATGCGTTTTGTCGGGACTTCAGTGACGATCCCTTTCCTCAAGGAGGTCGGCGAGAACGCCGAGCGCAAAGGCCTCGTCCTTGGCGCGATAGGCCTTCTCCCGAATCGCTTCGATCCTTTCGTCGGGAAGTTTCGCCGAGGGAACGAGCGAACAGACGTGCGTCACGCGGGCGTCCTCCCCGTTTCGCTCGAGCGTGATTTCGTTTCGTCCGTGCACCTTGCCTTCGGTGTCGAGAATCCAGTGCGTGAAGCGCTCTCCCGACCCTTCGATGCAGTCCGTGGCCGAGGCTCCGCCGCCGAAGTGGAGGCGCCGGACAAGAAGCGTCGGCGTCTCGGAGACGACCGTCACGTCCTCGATGCCGTCCCAGTACCGATGCGCCCTGCGAAAGCCCGCCTGAAACGCCTTTTGATAGTCCTCAAAGCGCACGCCGTAGTTCGAAAGCGGCACCTCCACGGAAAACTCGTAGTAAGGATTCAGGGCGACCCCGCGAAAATCCTTCGTATCCATAACACCTCCTTAACGCACCTCGAGAGCCGAAACGCTTCGTTTGGCGCCCGTGAGATAGCCCTCGAGCCATTGACTGTAGCGGGACATCGCGAAGCTCGACACGAAATAGACGGCCGCGATGAAAACATAGCCTTCGATGAAGTAGTTTCGCCACACGGCGTCGCCGAGCGCCAGGCGAAGACTCCCCGTGAGGTCGTACATGGAGACGACCGTCACGAGCGACGTGTCCATGAAGCAGGAGAGCAGACTGTTGACGAAGGCGGGAATGACGGCGACCAGCGCCTGCGGCAGAATCACGCTCACGTAGGCCTGGCGCTTCGTGAGCCCCAGGGAATACGCGGCGTTGAACTGTCCCTTCGGGATTGTCTGCAGGCCGCCGCGGACGGTTTCGGCCATGTAGGCGGCCTGAAAGAGAACGATCGCCACGGTGATGCGCCAGAAGGCGTCGATCCGGACCTCGGAAGGCATCACGAGGGGGAAGATGAAGGCCGCCACGAAGAGAACGGTGATGAGGGGGACGCCCCGCACCAGTTCCACGTAGCCCGTCGCAAGCAGACGCACGATCGGCATGTGGCTGCGCCGTCCGATGGCGAGCGCGATCCCGAGCGGCACGGAAAGCGTCATGCCGAAGAGCGTAAGGAGCACGGTAAGAGGAAGGCCGCCCCACATGTCGGTCGAAACGGGGGAGAGACCCGCGACGCCGCCCGAGAGCAGAGAAAAGAAGACGACGAGCGTCACGCCCCAGCCGACGGCGAGACTGCGCACCCCCTTTCGCGTCCACAGAGCGGGCACGGCACTTATGACGGTCATCCCCAAGAGAAGCGCCATGGCGACGCCCGGACGCCATTGTTCTTCATACGGATAGCGTCCGAAAAGGATGAGGCGCCACTTCTCCGTGACGAATCCCCAGCAGGCGCCGTCCGCCTTCGCGCAGGCCGCCGGGTCGGCCGCCCACTCGGCATTCCATACGCCCCAGCGAAAAAGGAAGAAAAGAACGGCGCAGACGACGGCCCCGACGACGAACGTCAGGAGCGTCGCCCACGGCGAATAACAGTAGCGTTCCCGAAAAGTTTGCCAATGTCCGGGACGACGAATCGTGTGAATTTCCATGTCGACTCCAGACGAACTTCAGAAAGAACTCTTCATGACGGCCCGGTTGATGCGGTTCATCACGACGGCCGTAACGAGATTGAGAAAAAGGTACACGAGCATGATGAGGCTGATCACTTCGAGGGCCTGCGCCGTCACGTTGATCGCCGTGTTGCCCACGCTCACCACGTCCGGATAGCCCACCAAAACGGCAAGGGACGAGTTTTTCGTGAGGTTCATGTACTGGCTCGCGAGCGGCGGAATCGCCAGACGCAGGGACTGCGGCACCACGATGTAGCTCACCGTCTCGGCGCGGGTGAGCCCCAATGCGTACCCCGCAAGCCACTGTCCGGGCTTGACGGCGAGGACGCCCGCGCGGACGATCTCGGCGATGGCGGCCGAGGTAAAAAGCGTGAGGCCGAGCCAGAGCGTCAGAAATTCGGGCGTCCACTGTCCGCCGCCCCGAAGTGCGAAGCGCGTCGCTCTCGGATGCTCCCATCCGCCGATCGCGCCCGCCGCAACCCAGGAGAGCGCAAAGACGACAAAAAAGACCGCCACGGCCAGAAGCGTCGCGTTGAGGGAAGTCGTCTTCTTGGCGCGCCACCAACGGACGGCAACCGCCGCCACGCCCGCCGTGACGAGCGCTCCGAGGACGGCCCACCACCCCCAGAGAGGTTGCGCGTACTGCAGACCCGCCTTGGAGAGATAAAGCCAGTTTCCGAGATGCCAGGCGCGGTTCCCCGCGGGGAGAAGTTCCGTAACGACGAGGTAGATCGCAAAGAGCAGAACGAGCAGCGGGATGTTTCGGTACGCCTCGACGTGGGCCGTGCCGAGCAGACGCAGCATCGGGTGCCTGGAGAGGCGCATGAGTCCCACGACGAAGCCGAGAACGGTCGACGTCACGATCGCCCATGCGGACACATAGAGCGTGTTGAGAGTCCCCACGCCGAAGGCGCGCAGGAAGCTGTCGGCGCTCGAGAAGGGAATCAGCGTCTCGCCGATTTCAAAACCGGCCCGCGCGGAGAGAAAGTCAAAGCCGCTACGGATGTTGCGCGCTTCCAGATTGGCGCCTACCGTCATGACGACGGCCGCGACGACCGCCACGAGCAAAAGGAGGAGCGCTGCCTGCAGCGTATATTCCCGACGCTTTCTGACGCTTTCGCGCAGTCGCCAGGCCGCGTCACCGCCCGACGAAAAACCGTCTCGAATCAACACTCTCAGAGATGTCCAAAGAAAAGGGGCTTCGTCACGAACCCCGTGTCAAAAAGTCGAAAAGGCGAAGCCTCGCACGGACTTCGCCTTTGCCCGCAACGTTTCTCAGCGAATCGGCATGGCGTACATCAGGCCGCCGTCCGTCCAGAGACGGTTGAGGCCGCGCGGCAGGTTCAGGGGAGACTCGGGACCGAAGAATTCGGTCCAGGACTCTCCGTAGTTGCCGACCTGCTTGATGATGCGGTACGACCAGTCCTTGTCGAGACCGATCATCTGCCCCATGTCCTCGCCGACGCCGACGAGACGGCGCACGTCGGCGTTCTGGCTCGTCTTGCGCATTTCGTCGACGTTGGCCTTCGTCACGCCGAGCTCTTCGGCGCCGAGCATGGCGGCGAAGGTCCAGCGGACGATCTGGAACCACTCGTCGTCACCGCGGCGAACGGCGGGCCCCAGAGGCTCCTTGCTGATCGTTTCGGGAAGGATTTCGTAATCCTGCGGATTGCCCGAACGCAGACGGGCGCCCGCGAGGTCGGACATGTCGGTCGTGTACACGTCGCAACGGCCCGAAAGGAAGGCGCTCTGCGTGGCCTCGGTCGTGTCGAAGACGACGGTCTTGAGTTCCATTCCGTTGGCGCTGAAGTATTCGGAAAGCGTCTTTTCGGAGCTCGTCCCGGTCTGTACGCACACGGTCGCGCCGTCAAGTTCCCGGGCGCTCTTGAGGCCGAGCGACTTCGGCACGAGGAAGCCCTGGCCGTCGTAGTAGGAAACCGCCACGAAGACCGAGCCCTGACTGGCGTCGCGGGTCATGTTCCAGGTCGTATTGCGCGCGAGGATGTCGATTTCCCCCGACTGTAGCGCCGTAAACCGCTGCGGCGAATTGAGGGGAATGTACTTCACCTTCTCGGAATCGCCCAAAACGGCGGCCGCCACGGCGCGGCAGACGTTGACGTCGAGCCCCTTCCATTTTCCCTGGCTGTCCGCGGAGGCAAAACCGGGCGCGGACGTATTCACGCCGCACTGCACGAAGCCGCGGGACTTCACGGCGTCGAGAACGGCTCCGGCCTGGGAGGGAAGTGACCAAGAGAGCAAGGCGGCGCTCACGGCGCCGAACACGGCGATCTTCTTCATCATGATGGTGTTGTCCTTTTGTTTTGAGTGGGGTTTCGGAGACAAGACGTCCGTTTTAACAGTCTACACAGAGCCGCCATCCTCATTGCGCCGAGCATCCCGAAAATGATGCATTTTTACGAGAAAGTCGGTAGGCGGTAGTCTGCCTCTATGGAGCGTTTCCGCACAAATAACAAAAATCATTGACGTGATAAAATCAACGGGTTGTCATTTTTTCAAGGATCCCTATGGTTTCGTTCGGACAAGTTTTCCTGCTCTTGTCGCTGGTGTGCATCAGTGCCTTCTTTTCTTCGGCAGAGATTTCGATCGCCGCCTCCCGCAAATCGCGACTGCAGTCGCTCTATGAAGACGGGGAGCGAAGAGCCAAACTCGTCCTCGATCTGCAGGAACACCCCGGTCCCTTCTTCTCGGCGCTTCAGGTCGCCGTCAACGCGGTCGCGCTCTTGGGCGGCATCGTGGGGGACGCGGCCTTCTCCCCCTTCTTCGACTGGTGTCTCTCCTTCGTCCTGAAGCCGGAACAGTTCCCGAACCTCGGATTCATCCTCTCCTTCATTCTGTCGACGTCGCTCTTCGTCATCTTCGCGGACCTGCTCCCGAAGCGTCTGGCGCTCATCAAGCCCGAGCCCGTCGCCATGTTCGTCGTGCGCCCGATGCGGCTCTTCATCCGCTGTCTGCGCCCGATCGTCTTTTTGTTGTCCAAGCTCTCCGACAGCGTCCTCAGGGCCTGTGGCTTTCCGACGCAGCGTCAGGACTCCATCACGCCGGAAGACATTCTCGCCTCGGTCGGCGCGGGCGCCAAGGCCGGCATCATCGCTCCGCAGGAAGAGGCGGTGATCCAGAACGTCTTCGAACTCGAAAGCCGCCTCGTGCCCTCGGCCATGACGCCGCGCGAAAACATCGTCTTCTTCACGCTCGACGAAGAAGAGAGCAGCGTGCGCGCCAAGATCGCGACGGTTCCCTACAACCGATTCCTCGTGTGCGACCGGGATCTCGACCACGTCGTGGGCTTCGTCGATTCGAAGCATCTGCTTCGCTGCGTGCTCGATGAAAAGCCGATCGTCTTCAAGGAGCACGGCCTCGTGCAGAGCTGTCAGTTCATTCCCGACTCGCTCACGCTCTCGGAGGCGCTCGACGTCTTCCAGCGCACAAAGTCCGACTTCGCGATCATCCTCAACGAATACGCGCTCGTCGTGGGCCTCATCACGATCAACGACATCATGAGCACGGTGATGGGGGACCTCGTCATCACCGCCGACGAACAGCAGATCATCCGCCGCGACGAAAACTCCTGGATCATCGACGGTTCCACCCCGGTCGACGACGTGCAGCACGCCCTGCAACTCGGAGACTTCCCGGAAGACTCCACATACGAGACCGTGGCGGGCTTCATGATGTACATGCTGCGCAAGATCCCGAAGATCACCGACAAGGTCACCTGGAACGGCTACACCTTCGAAGTGCTCGACGTGGACAACCACAAGATCGACCAGGTGCTCGTGACGCGCACGCCGGAATCCCGCGTCTCGGACCCTCAGACGAACGCCGGTGCAGCCGCCTCGGTCGGCGAACCCAAGCAGGAGACCGCCGACGAGAAGGCGAACTGATCCGACTCTCTTGCCCTACACGCAATGAGGCGCCCCTCGGGGCGCCTCATTCGTTTTGGGACCGTCAAGCCGTCAGGCTTCGGTCTTCTTGCGGGTCGTGCGGCGGGGCTTCGCTTCCTTTTCCGCCTCGACCTCGGTCTTCTTCGAGCGGTCCGACTCGGGGAACTCGAAGACGACGCCCTTCTTGGGATGAAGCTTCAGCATCGCCGAGAAGGGACGGTTGGTGCGCTTCGAGACGAAGCCCGCGAGGAGAGGACTCGTCCCCTTCGCGAGGATTTCCTCGGCTTCCTCTTCGGTGATTTCCCGCTGCAGAATGACGCGTCCCATGCGGAAGTCGCACTTGTTGCGGTCCCGATATGCGTTTTCGCAGGCGTAGGAATTTTCAAAGGCGCGGACCTTTCCGCCGCAGATCGGACAGGTGCCGAGCACGCGGGCGTTCTCAATGGTCTCTTCGTCGACGGCCTCCTTCTTGGTGTCGTCGAAGTCGAACTTCATGCGCAGTTCTCCCGTCGCTTCGTCGTGGTAGAGGACGAGTTCCGCGTCGAAGGAGAAGCCCTGACGGGAGACAAAGCCCGAAAGCGGTCCCACGCGGCCCGTCGAAAGGAGCGTTTCGACTTCCTGCGCCGAAAAGATTCGCGAACCCGGATGCTTCGAGATGGAGAAGTAGCACGACGGATTCGTGCACGAGAAGTGGCGGTAGGTTTCCACGACTTCTCCGCCGCACACGGGGCACGGCGTCTTGATGTGGATCGGGTTGATCATCGGGACCGTCGTGCCGTCGTAGCGGCGCGCCACCTCGACGATCGAGGTCGTCAGCTCCCGAATGTCGTTCATGAACTGCTCGGGCTCCACCTGACGGTTCTCGATCAAGGAGAGTTTGTGCTCCCACTCGGCCGTGAGGCGCGGATCGCTCAACTGCTCGAGCTTGAGCCCGCGCAGAAGCGTAAAGAGCTGGAAGGCCTTGGGCGTCGGAATGAGTTCACGCTCTTCGCGGCGCAGGTACTTCTGCTCGAGAAGGCCTTCGATGATCCCGGCGCGCGTGGCCGGCGTGCCGAGCCCGCGCTCGGCCATGGCGTCGCGCAGTTCACCTTCCTCAATCTTGCGGCCGGCGTTTTCCATGGCCGAAAGGAGCGTGGCGTCCGTGAAGCGGGCGGGCGGACGCGTGACGTCCTCCACCGCGAGCACTTCGACGGTCTGCACGGTTTCGCCTTCGGCGACGGGCGGCAGATCGCCCTTGGTCGGCTTCGTGGGCAGACCGCGCACGACCATCCAACCCGGATCAACGAGCACCTTGCCTTCGGAACGGAAGGATTCGTCCTCGACGACCGTGATGCGGGTCGTCACGTCGTACTCGGCGGCCGGATAGAAGACCGAGAGGAAGCGGCGCACGATGAGGTCATAGACCTTCTGCTCGACTTCCGTGAGGGTCTTGGGCGTTTCCCCGGTCGGAATGATGGCGAAGTGGTCCGAAATCTTCTGATTGTCGAAGATGCGGCGGTTGGGCTTCACCCAGGCTTCCTTGAGGATCTTTTCCGCAAAAGGCGCATAGGCCGAAGAGATCTGCGGCAATTTTCCGAGCACTTCGCACACGGTCCCGAGATAGTCCTCGGGGAGCGCCCGGGAGTCGGTTCGCGGATAGGTGACGGCCTTGTGCTTTTCGTAGAGGGACTGCGCCACGGCGAGCGTCGTCTTGGCGGAAAAACCGAAGCGGCTGTTCGCTTCGCGCTGCAGGGACGTCAGGTCGAAGAGAAGGGGCGCGGACTGACGGGTGCGCTTCTTCACTTCGGTGACCTGCCCCGGACGGCCCGTGCAGCGGCGCACGATCCGTTCGGCCTCGTCGAGCGTCCAACGGCGTTCGGCCTTCGCTTCTTCGTCAGCGGGATCCTTCTTGAAGTCGGCGTCAAACCACTTGGCCTCGTACGTGCCGTTGGCGCACTCGAAGGTGGCGTGCACTTCCCAGTAGGTGCGGGGAACGAAGGCGTTGATCTCCTCTTCGCGCTGCACGACGACCGCGAGCGTCGGCGTCTGCACGCGGCCCACCGTCGTGAGGTAAAAGCCCCCGTCCTTGCTGTTGAAGGCCGTGAGCGCGCGCGTGCCGTTGATGCCGACGAGCCAGTCGGCCTCGGAGCGGCACCAGGCGGCCGCTTCCAGAGGCTTCATTTCCTCGTCGCTGCGAAGGTGGGAGAAGGCTTCGACGATGCTCGCCTTCGTCATGGACTGCAGCCACAGACGGCGGCAGGGCTTTTCCTTCTTTCCCTGGAAGGCGGCCTTCATGATGCGGCGGAAGATCAGCTCCCCTTCGCGTCCCGCGTCGCAGGCGTTGATGACGTCGGTCACGGCGCGGCTGCGCAGCTTCTTGCTCAGTTTCTCGAAGCGCTCCTTCGTGCGGGCGCGGGGTTCGAGATCGAAGTACGTGGGGAGCACGGGCAGATGCGCGAACGTCCACTTGCCGCGCTTGGCCTCGAACTCTTCGGGCGCCTTCATTTCCAGTAGATGACCGACGGCGGAGCCTATGATCATGTTTTCGCTGACCCAGAAGTCGCCGTCTTTCTTAAAGCCGCCGAGCGCCCGGGCGATGTCGCCCGCGACGGACGGTTTTTCTGCGATAACGAGCGTGAGGCTCATACAAATTCCTTTTCAATGAGGAAAGTTTTCACGGGAAGCTCTTCGGTCACATCACGAACGGACTCCACCAACTTCGCCCCCTGGCGAATCAAAAGGTGGGGTCCCTTGCTCGAAGGAGCGTGAATGCTGCCGGGAACCGCAAACACGTCGCGTCCCCAACGGATCATTTCGGCCGCCACTTCCCGGACGTACGAATTTCTTGCGCACCCCGGCACAAGCAGGGCGTCGGCTCCCGCCGCCACGTCCAGATAAAAGGTTTCGTCGTCGGTCCTGTCGCCGTCGAATCCCGGAGGCCGGAAGCCGACGAAGAGACCGCCCCTTTGCAAAAGCTGGGTGCACAGGGGCAGATCCGATCCGGCGATTCGGTCGGGCGCCCCCGGCGTCCAAACGACGGCGGGAGAATAAGGGGAAGAGATTATCGCACGGATGCCGACTTTTTCAAGAGCGCTCCGATTGGCGTACGACGGAACATAGCCCGCCTCCAGAACGCTTCGGGAAAATTCGGCCGTGTTGTAGAGCGTCTCCTCGTCCGCGCCGTCTCCGGCCACGAGGAGCACCGTGCCCGAGAGAAGACGCCGGTTTCCGCGCACGAAAAGACAGAGGGGACTGCGTTCGGCATGAAGGAAACGGACGGGAAAATCCTCGTCGAGCACCGTCCAGACGTGCGCGTCGGGACAGCGCTCGAGCCAGGCCTTCGTAGCCTCGAAAACCTCCTCGTCGCGCGCGCGCCGCAGGGCGTCGGCTCCCTTCGCCCCCAGAATTTTGAGGTGCGTCGCATAGGGAGCGTCCGCCGCTTCCTCGGGGCCGCCCGTTTCGCGGATGAGCCGCAGAAAGTCTCCCATCGGCAACCCCGAAACGGAGCCGAATGCGCACCAGGCCCGAAGCCAAGCGCCGTTCTCAGTCATGTCGATGTCGTCCTCCTCAATCCGTTTGAGGCCGTTATAGCAAATGCCCGGAAAAGGCGGCAGGGGCCTTTTCAAAAAAAGTTATAATTTTCGACCGCTCAACGGTTAACAGTTTCCTTTTATCGAGAATCCGCACGCCATGGCTCTTCTCAACATCCTTCAGTATCCGCATCCCACGCTCGCGGCCAAGGCCGCTCCCGTGACCGAATTCAACGACGACCTCAAAACCCTTGCCGCCGACATGCTCGAAACCATGTACGCGGCGCCCGGCGTCGGACTCGCGGCCAATCAGGTCAATGTGCTGCGCCGCATCGTCGTGCTCGACGTAAGCGAAGACAAGAGCGGCCAGATGGTCCTCGTCAATCCGGAAATTCTGTCTTCAGGCGAGGAACTCGTCGATCACGAAGAGGGATGTCTCTCGCTCAAGGGACTCTACGAACACGTCAAGCGTCCGTCCACCGTGAAGGTGCGCGCCCAGGATCTCGACGGGAACCCCTTCGAATTCGATGCGGACGGCCTTCTTGCCGTTTGCGTGCAGCACGAACTCGATCACCTCGACGGCAAGGTCTTCATCGATCACCTGAGCCGCATGAAGAAGGAGCGCGCCCGCATGAAGCTCCTCAAGCTTCGCCGCAAGCGCGAACACGAACGCGAAGAGGAAGCCTGATCCTTACGCGGGATGGGCGAAGACGTGAGAGAGCACGGCTTCGCCGATCGTCCCGAAGAGCGCCTCGGGAATCTGATGTCCGAGGCCGTCGATGCCGATCAGTTTCGCCCCTTCGATCAGCCGGGCCGTTTCTTCGCCCGCGGCGAAGGGCAAGAGCGGATCGTCCCGACCGTGCACGACGAGCGTCGGGACGGTGATTTGCCGCAGTTGATGACTGCGGTCGCCGCTCGCGAGAATCGCAAGCAGCTGCCGGTTCGTCGCGACGGGATCGAAAGGCATTTCGGAAGCGATGGAAACCTGCGCCTCGAGCTGCTCCTCCGAGGCGGGATACCGCTTTCCCTCGAGCGCGCGCAAGACTCTTCGGTAGTAACTCCTTCTCTCCTCCGGACTTTCGCCCGGCGCCTTGAGGAGCGTGTAGATCGTCATGAACTTTCCGATCCCCGTCGAGGGATTGCCCACGGCCGAAGAAAGGCTCGAGAGCGTCGCCACGCGGTTGGGGCTGTGCGTCGCAAGCACCTGCGCGATCATGCCCCCCATGGAAAAACCCACCACGTGGGCGCGCCGCACGGCAAGGTGATCCATCAGGCGCTCCACGTCGATCGCCATGTCTTCGAGCGCATAGGGCGCCGACACGGGCCGGCGCAGAACGGCCCGTCCGATGGCCGTCAAAACGTCTCGCTCCGTCACGGGCGACTCCGTGCAGTGCACGCTCTCGCCCGAGTCGCGGTTGTCAAAAACGATCACCCGCAGACCCGCGCGCAGAAACGGCACGAAAAAGGCTTCCGGCCACATGCTACCCGCCATGCCGAGTCCCATGAGGAGGATCAGGGACGGCGCGTCGTCGGATCCGTAGGTTTCGTAGTGAAAACGTTTTTCGTTGTATTCGAAGAAGGGCACGGCGACTCCTTGAGAACGGGCCGTTGCGGATCGCAACACGGCATAATGGAATAATAATTTGTCGGCGGCTTTCGGAAAGCCGCGAAAAACCTTCATTTGGAATCACTATGCGTCTGATTTTTGCCGGAACTCCGGACTTTGCCGCGGTGGCTCTCGAAGCCCTGATCCGCGCGGGTCACGAAATCGCACTGGTGCTCTCGCAGCCCGATCGGCCGAGCGGCCGCGGGATGAAGCTCACGGCCTCGCCCGTGAAGACCCTGGCGCTTCAACACGGCCTGCCCGTGCTCACGCCGCAAACGCTGAGCCTCAAGCGGGACCCCGAAGGAGCGGCCGCCGTGCATGAAACGCTGCGCAATCTCGAGGCCGACGTGCTCATCGTGGCGGCCTACGGGCTCATTCTTCCCGCGCCCGTGCTCGAATGCGCCAAAGGCATCGGTCGGGACCGGGACATCCGCGCGATCAACATTCACGGCAGCCTTCTGCCCCGCTGGCGCGGGGCGGCGCCGGTCGCCCGCGCCATCGAGGCGGGCGACGCCGAGACGGGCGTCACCCTCATGAAGATGGAGCTCGGACTCGATACCGGCCCCATGATCTCCGTGCGCTCGACCCCGATCACGAAGGAGGATACGAACGCGACGCTCATGGACCGGATCGCGCACATCGGCGCGGATCTCTTGGTCGAGGCGCTCGAACACCCCTACGACCTCACCTGGACGCCCCAGCCAGAGGAAGGGGTCGTGTACGCGGAAAAGCTCCAGAAAAGCGAAGGCCGCATCGACTGGACGCAGAGCGCCGAGGTCATCGCCCGTCGAATCCGCGCCTTCACGCCCTTCCCGAGCGTCTACTTCGTGCACGGCGACCTGAACGTCAAGGTTTGGGAAGCCGAACCCGTAGCGGGCGAAGGCGCTCCGGGCACCGTTCTTTCCGTAAAGGACGGCCTCACCATTGCCTGCGGCGAGGGGGCCCTGCGCGCCACCGTCCTGCAGCGCCCGGGCAAGCCCCGCATGCCTGCGGAAAGCTTCCTGCAAAGTCTTCCCATTGAGGTGAACGAGGTTCTCGCATGAGTGAACAGCTCCCGCTTTCCCAAGTGGCCCGCTGGGTGGTCGAAGCCCAACTGCGCCTCGGCGAGGGGCGAAGCCTCGTAGGCGCCCTCGAGGGCGTTCCCTCTTCGCACCGCTCGGCCGTGCAGGCGCTTCTTTATCTGACGCTTCGTCACCGGGCGCTCTGCGACGCCGTGACGGAAGATCTGGTCGACCGTCCCCCGCAGCCGGCCCTTAGGGCGCTTCTCCATCTCGGAATCGCCGCCCTCTGCGAGAAGACCTTCACGCCCTTCACGCTCGTCGACCAGCTGGTCACGGCCGCCAAGCGCCGCCCCGACACGCAAAAGGGCGCGGGCTTTCTCAACGCCGTCCTGCGCCGGTTCATCCGCGAGGAAAAGGAGCGTTTCGCGCGCGCCCAGCGCCTCGAGACCGTCCGCTTCAACGCGCCCGCATGGTGGATCGAACGCATGAAGCGCGCCATGCCGGAGGACTGGGAGCGTGTCCTGACGCTCGTGCAGCGCCATCCCCCGATGACGCTGCGCGTGAATCTGCGCAAAACGACGCCCGAAGCCTATCGGGCTTTGCTGGCCCGACAGAACCTCGCTTCGGTTCAAAGCGGCGCGGAAGCACTCACGCTCGCTTCGCCCGTGCCCGTCACCGCGCTGCCGGGATTTGCCGAGGGACTCGTGTCCGTTCAGGACGCCGGCACGCAGCTCGCCGCCCACCTGCTTCCCGTCCGTCCGGGCGATCGGGTGCTCGACGCCTGTGCCGCGCCGGGCGGAAAGACGGCGCATCTGCTCGAGCGTTGCGACTGTGAAGTGACGGCCCTTGAAATCGATCCGAAGCGCGCGGAGAAAATCCGAGATACGCTCGATCGTCTCGGGCTCTCGGCCGAGCTCGTCACGACCGATGCGGCCCGCACGGAGAAGTGGTTTGACGGGCGTCCCTTCGACGCGGTCCTCCTCGACGCGCCCTGCACGGCAAGCGGCATCGTTCGCCGTCAGCCCGACGTTCCCTGGATCCGCCGCCCCGAAGACATCGCGTCGCTCGCCCGTCAGCAGTGCCGCCTTCTGCGTGCGCTCTGGCCCGTATTGAAGTCGGGCGGCCATCTCCTCTACTGCACCTGTTCGGTCTTTCCGGAAGAGGGCCCCGAGCAGATCCGGGCCTTTCTCAAGGAAAACGAAGATGCCGAGCTCGTGCCACTCGGAGAGAAAAACGAGGGTATGATGCCCTTGTTTCCCCGGGAAGAGCCCTGGACGGGGGACGAAAAGCGTCCGGGGATTCACGACGGGTTCTTTTACGCGCTGATTCGAAAGAAGTGAGATGCTGATTCCCGAGCGAAAAGTCGTTCGCCGATTCGTTCTCGCCGCCGCGGCGGCGGGAACGCTGCTGGTTTCGGCCGCCGCCCTGGCGGCCGAGGCCACGTTGATGCGCGCGCAGCTCACTCGGGACGAACCCGGAGAAAGCCCGGGACTTTTTTTGGCGGCCTCCTACGAATTCGATCTGCCGCAACCCCTGCGGGAAGCCCTGCAGCGGGGCATCGCGCTTTATTTCCGACACGACTTCCAACTGCGTCAGGAACGCTGGTACTGGCTCGACCGCACGCTCGAAGAGCGTCACTTTTTCGTGCGCCTCTCCTACGACCCGCTCACGCAGCGCTACCGCGTCTCCTACGGCGGTCTCTCCCAGAACTTCGACACCTACGAACAGGCCCTGCCGCTCGTCAAGAACATCCGCCGCTGGCGCGTGGGACCGTCCGACATCATCCGCGATCCCAACGACTACACCGCCGAAGTCCGCTTTTCGCTCGACGCGAGCAAACTTCCCAAACCCATGCAGGTGACGACCGCGGGGGCCGACGAGTGGACCCTCACCTCCGAGTGGACCCCCATCGAGATTCCTCCCGAAGTGGCCGAAACGGAGTGAGGCGATGCATCACAAGCTTCGTTTTGCCGTCGCCGCAGCGCTTGCCTTCGGGTGCATCGCGCTCTTCGGCCTCGCCATCTCGAGCGCCGACCCGACTCTCTTTGACGGGTACTACCCCGTTCTTCTGATCCTCAACGTCTTTCTCGTCATCACGCTCTTCGGCACCGTGGTGGCGATGGGCTGGCAGCTGATGCGCCGCTACCGGGCGGGGATCTTCGGCTCCAAGCTCACGGTTCGCCTTACGCTCTCGACCATGGTCCTCGCGGTGGTGCCGACCATCGTGCTCTTCTTCATTTCAAGCGCCTTCATTGCGCGAAGCATCGAAGCGTGGTTCGACGTGCGCGTCGAGCGCGCGCTCGAGAGCGGCGTCACCATCACCCGAAGCATTCTGTCGAGACAGCAGGCCGACACGGAGGAAGAAGCCCGACGGATCGCCCAAACCCTGCGCAACGTCCCGCAGTCGCTTCTGATGGGAGAACTTCTGCAGCAGGTCGAACATCTTCAGGGCGCCGACGCCCTCGTTCTGACGGGCAATCTCACCGCCGTCGCGGCCGCTTCGGGCTCGAAGCTCGACCTCATTCTTCCGAGCATGCCCGGACACCTGCAGATTCAGGCCGCCAAGAATACCGGCATCTACTCGACAGTGGACGGCGACATCTTCGAGGCGGGCGAACAGAATCCCGACGCCGCCCTCTCGATCCGCGTCATCGTGCCGATCCCGAACGACGGCTACCTCTCGGACTCGTTCGGCGGCGGACTTTTGGGAAACGCCCGCACGGAACCGCTCTACCTGCAGCTCATCCGACCGGTCGAATCGTCCGTCACCGAAAACGCGGCCGAACTGCTTGCGGGCTACCGCGACTATCAGGAACTTCTCTTTTCCCGCGATTCGCTGCGCACGATTTACGGCACGACCCTCACGATCACGCTGCTTCTCACCGCCTTCGGCGCCATCGTCGCGGCCATCTCGTTTGCAAAGCGCGCGGCCCAGCCGCTCGCGCAACTCGCGCGCGGCACGCGCCGCGTGGCCGAGGGCGTCTTCCAGCCGATCCGGGAGTTTTCCGGGAGCGACGAAATCAACACGCTCACGCAGTCCTTCAACGCGATGATCGGGCAGCTCTCCGAAGCCCATCAGTCGCTCGAACGGCAGCGACGGACGGCCGAGCAGGCGCAGGCCTACCTCGAGCGCGTCCTCGCCACGATTTCCTCGGGCGTGATCGTCTTTGACGCCGACCTTACGCTCGTGACGAGCAACGACGCCGCCCACCGCATGCTCGGCGACCGCTGCTGCGCCGTCGGTTCGCAACTGCGGGAGACTGAACCGACGCTCGCCGCCACGCTCTGCCGCGAACGCGACAAACGCCGCGCGGACGAACCCTTCTCGTTTGAGTTTGAACTCCAACGCTCGCCGCGCAACATGCCGCTTTTCCTGCGCATCGCGCCCATGCCGCTCGGCGCGCAGACGGGGCTCGTCGTCGTGTTCGACGACATTTCGCCCATCGTGGAGGCGCAGCGCTCGGCCGCCTGGGGCGAAGTGGCCCGTCGCCTCGCGCACGAAATCAAAAATCCGCTCACGCCCATCCGGCTCTCCGCGGAACGCCTCGAGTGGAAGCTTGCCGACAAGCTCACGGATCCCGCCGATCTTTCGCTTCTGCAGCGTACGACGGGCACCATCATCACGCAGGTCGACGCCCTCAAGACCATGGTGGACGACTTCCGGCAGTTCGCCCGGATTCCCGACGCGCGTCCGAAGGCGGTCGTTTTCGACGAGTTCCTCTTCGAGGTGGTGTCTCTCTACCACTCGGCGGGCATGCCCGTCATCTTCCGTCCCGGCGCCCTCGGGTGCCGCGTCATGATCGACGTCGGACAGTGGAAGCAGATTTTTCACAATCTCGTGAGCAACAGCGTCGACGCCATGGCGGACGTGGAAAAGCCCCGCATCGTCATCACGACGGAGGCGCTCTCCCGAGACAACGAACCCGCTCCCTACGCCATCCGCCTTCTCCTGAAGGACAACGGCTCCGGATTCAGTGAGACGATTCTCTCGCACGCCTTCGAGCCGTACGTCACCACCAAGGAAACGGGTACGGGGCTTGGCCTTCCCATGGTCAAAAAGATTTTGGACAACCACGGCGCCTCCATCCAGCTTTCGAACCGCACGGACGCCCCCTGCGGCGCCCAAGTGGAGATCATCGTCCAGGCCGTGCAGGACGACGCCGACGGCGGAACGGCCGAAACCGAACCCGACCGCACCATAAGGTAAAATCGAATTCTTCGAGTTCCGTGACGACCATGATCAAGATTCTCATCGTTGATGACGAAAGCGGCATCCGCTCCCTGCTCTCGGAAATTCTTTCCGAAGAGGGATTTCTCGTGTACGAGGCGCCCGACGCGGCGCACGCGCGGCAGATGCTCGCCAAGGAAACCTTCAACCTGATCCTTCTCGACATCTGGATGCCCGACACCGACGGCATCACGCTACTCAAGGAGTGGGTGGGACGCAATCTGCTGCGCACCACCTCCGTGGTCGTCATGTCGGGGCACGGCACCATTGAAACGGCCATGGAAGCCGTCAAGCTCGGCGCCAAGGACTTCCTGGAAAAGCCGATTTCGATGAAGCGCCTCCTTGAAACGGTGCACGGCGTCATTCAGGAATGGATCGCCACGCACGCCCAGCCCGCCGCCCATGCGGCGGCGCCCGCGGCGAAGCCTACCGTTCAGACCGTCCGTTCTCCAGCACCGACGGCCGGCCGTCCCTCGGCGCCCGCGCCTGCACAGTCCGGGCATCCCGCCGTGCGCGACTTTACGGTCAACGGCAGGAAGGTGCCCGCGCGCTCCGACAAAAAGCTTCGGCAACTCTTCGACAATTTCCGCCGCAGCCTCAACGAGGATCTGACGCGCTCGCGCTCCCCGGAAGACCTGTACGGCGAAATCACGGAGCGCCGCAAGGAAACACGGGGCGGCCCGAACTACATCCTCAAGATGCTCGCGGAACTCCTGCGGGACATCGTGTGCACGCACCCCGAGTACGAATCGGCCGACTGGATGCTCAGTTCCGCCAACCGGGCCCTCAAGCGTCGGTATTTCTCGCGCTTTCTCTCGATCATGAAGGGCCGCATGAAGTCCCGTCAAATCGGACTTCCGCACGGGCGCTACCACGACCAGGCGATCCGCACGAAGGCGGACGGCTCCCCGTCCGGTCTCCCGTCGGAGCCCGAACTGGCGCTGCAGCGGTCGCTCGAATTTCTCTCGAACCTCAACCGCATCGACAGCCCGCTGCCCGGCGTCAAGGACATCACGGTTCTGCCCGAACCGGTGTACAACGCCGAGTCCGAACGCGACTACGCCGAAGTTCGCGACGTAAAGGACGACGACCGCAAGGATGACGAGCTCTTCGACACCAAGGATCAGTTCTGCGTCGATTTTTCGGAACGCTTCTGTCCCACGCCGCTCGCCTTTCCGGAACTCAACCCCAAGAGCCTGCACAGACAGCTGCGCGACGCCGTCGCCATGACGGTGCTCCCGAAGATGCCGCTCGTCTACGTGCGCGCCTACAACCTCCTGCTCGACTACAACATGCCCGTGCGAAAGGTGCGCGACCAGGTGGAGCGGAGTTATTTCCTCACGCACCTCTTGCAGGCGAACCTGCGCGTGGTCGAGGCGGCGCGCACCGTCGGCGTGGAACGCACGCACCTCTACCGCAAGCTCAAGCGGCACGGCATCATCCCGAAGGAACTCAACCAGGAGGCCAACGGACGAATCCGAGAACTCCGAGAAGAGCGCGCCAAAGCGGAAAAGGAAAGGCGCGAACAGGAACGGGCCGCCGCGAGAAACAATAAAAAATCCGGCGGTGCGACCCGAAACGCCCGGTCCCGCAAAACCGCCGGAAACAAGAAGTCCTGAGCCCGCGCTCTTCGGGGAGGCTTCAGTGAGGCTTCCCCCACATCACCGGCTCTTCATGTCGGATGGCTCGCTCGATCATGCTACGCAGAGGCTGCATGCGCTGAAAGAGCTGCACGATCTCCTTGCGGGCGTTTTGACGGTCCTCTTCGTCCATGCGCTCCTCCTCTTCGAAGCTCGCCGTGCGGCGCTCCGAATCCCGAGCGGCCTCGCTCTGACGAAAACGTTCCTTGTCCCGCTCGGAAACCTCGTTGAGCCGACGCAGCACGTCGGGCAGTTCCTCGGCGGACCAGGCGCCTTCGTTTCGCCAGGGCTCCCCGATTTCCTTGAAGATCTTTCGGACCACGTCCTCAAAAATGATGAAGGGGCCCGTTGCGCGGCAACTGAACATGATCAACGCCATATCTTCTCCGTAAATTTCAGTACACTTGGCCTGTATTGTAGGCCCGACGGGCCTCTTTGAACGACTTTCGAGATCTTCATGGCAAATCCCTTCGACAAGCCCCTCACCGACGACGAATTTGTGGAAATCGGCGAACTGCTCGCCTCGATTCCCGAACCCTTCGAACCCATGGAACCCGATCGCATGGACGGTTTTCTCACGGCTCTCCTGCTCCTGCCCGAAGAACCGAGTCCTCAGGCCTGGATGCCCTGGATTTTCGACGCCGAAGGCCGTCCCGAAGCGAAACTCGCGGACGAGCGCGATCAGGACCGCCTCGAAGAACTCGTTTACCGCCGCTACCGCTCGATCGACCGAACGATCTGCCAGCGCAAGCCGCTCGATCCGATTCTTTACGAAATCGAAGACGAACGCGGACACGCCGTGCGCGGCTGGGAAGGCATCGCCGCGGTCGAACCCTTCGCCGTCGGCTTCTGGGAAGCGGCCGACCGTTGGCCGGGACTGCTCGACCATGAGGATCCCCTTGTGCAGAGCGCGCTTCTCGGCATCCTGCGTCATCTCCCCGACGATCTCGCGGGCGACCTTTTGGATGTGAAGCACGACCTCGAACTCGAAAGTCCCTTGGAAAACCTCGATCAGACGGTCGAAGACATCGCCGTGAGCGTAGCGGAAATCGCTTCGGTCACGCGCGGCATCTCGCTCGACGCCCCCGAACGGACGCCGAAGAAGCCCGTCCGAAAGGGACCCGCGCGTCACGGCAGACGCTGAGCGTCGAAGTCCGGAAGCGACTTGGCGAGCCGAGCGATCAGGAAGACGACGGGCAGGCCCAGAAGCGCGGTGAAGAGAAAGAATCCCGAGTAGCCCAGAGCGTTGACGGCCACGCCCGCAAAGCCCGCCAAGAATTTCGGGATGAGCACCATGATGGAGCTCAAAAGCGCGTATTGCGTCGCCGAGTAAGCCCGGCTCGTGAGACCCGCCAGAAAGGCGAGGAAGGCGACGGTGGCGAGCCCAGCCGCCAGATTGTCCGCGCAGACGACGGCGATGAGTCCGTAGCGGCTCGGACCGATCGTGGCCAGAAACGAAAAGAGCAGATTCGTGCAGGCCGCAAGAAGGCCGCCCAGCATGAGGCTGCGGAGGACACCGAGACGATAGGTCACCACGCCCCCCGCAAAGGCGCCCAGAAGCGTCATGAGGACGCCGAACACCTTGGAGATCGCCGCCACCTCTTCTTTCGTGTAGCCGAGGTCGGCGTAAAAGGGATTCGCCATCACCCCCATCACCACGTCGGCGATGCGGTAGAGCGCCACGACGGAGAGAACGAGTCCCGTGATCTTGCCGTAGCGATGCGCAAAGTCCTTGAGCGGCGCAACGAAGTCCTCGAGAAACTTCTCCCGCAGGCCTCGTGAGGGCGCCGGCGCCGCCGGGGCGGGCGCCTCCTTCGAGAGAAGGGTCGCAACGATGCCCGCGACGGACGAAACCGCCATGACAGCGTAGCTCACCTGCCAGGCGGCCGGGTCATAACCTTCGGCCGTCGACGCCCAGGCCGCGACCGCCAGGGCACCCGCGCCCGACCAGATCATGGCGAGGCGGTATCCCGCCTGATACATGGCGGCGAGCGCCGCCTGATTCTTCACCTCCGACGATTCGATGCGGTAGGCGTCGAGCGCAATGTCCTGCGTGGCCGAAGCAAAGCCCGTAAAAAGGGCCCAGACGGCGGTCAGAGTCAGACTTTCGGCCGGGTCGCTTGCGGCAAGCGCGCAGAGTCCCGCGACAACTCCCGCCTGCGAGAGAAGCATCCACGCCCTGCGCCGCCCCAAACGCTCCGTGAGAAAGGGGATGCGCTTGTGGTCGACCCAAGGAGCCCACATCCACTTGAGCGCGTATACCATCCCCACCCAGGAGAGAAAACCGATGGTGGCGAGATCGACGCTCGCCTCGCGCATCCAAAAGCTGAGGGTCCCGAAAATCAAAAGGTTCGGCAGTCCCGTGCTGAAGCCGAGACAAAGCATCAGAATCGACGGTCGGTTTCCGTAGAGGCGCCACGTCGAGAGGCAATACGCGGAGATTCGCTGCACCTCAGCCCCCCAGCACCGCCTCGGGGCCCGAGAGCCAAACCCACTTTCCGGGCTCCAGATCCTCGGGCAGACGATAGGTGCCGAAGGACGAGCGGTGAAGCGCCTCCACCCGGTTCGAGGCCGCCGCCACCATGCGCTTGACCTGATGGTATTTCCCCTCCGTGAGGGTCATGCGGATGTGCCGTTCGTCCACGAGTTCAACGTCCTTGGCGCACACGGGCTTGGGTGAGTCGTCGAGCACGACGCCCGTGCGGAGTTTTTCGCAAAACGCTTCCGTCGCCGGATGCTTCAACGTCACCTCGTAGACCTTGGAGACGTGACGCTTCGGATGAATGAGCCGGTGCAGAAGACGGCCGTCGTCGGTGAAGAGCAAAACGCCCGTCGTATCGACGTCGAGGCGTCCGACGGGCTGTACGCCGCGGCGACGCAGAGGCGCGGGAAGAAGCGTCATGACGGAGGGATGCGCCGAGGGCTTGAGCGAGCACTCGTAGCCCGCGGGCTTGTGAAGGGCCAGAATCGCCTTTTCTCGATAGGGCCAGGACTCTCCGCGCACGACAAAGGCGAGACCTTCGGTTTCAAAGTCCTCGTCCGGATCGTCGCGGACCACGCCCCCGATCTCCACGAGACCGCTTCGGGCAATCGCCCGGCAGTCGTGGCGCGTGCCGAAGCCCTGGGTAAAAAGGATGTCTTCAAGGATCATGCGTTCACCTCAGAGGGGCCATTCGTAGCGGATCGTGAGCGGCGCGTGGTCGGAGAATTTCTCCGCCGCGTAAATGTCCGTTTCCCGCGCCTTTTCGGCGATGCCCGGCGTTCCGACCTGATAGTCGATGCGCCAGCCGACGTTCTTCTCGCGGGCCCGGCCGCGCTGACTCCACCAGGTGTAGCGGTCGGGATTCGGATCCAGACGGCGGAAGACGTCCACCCAGCCGCACTCGTCAAAGAGCTTCGTCATCCAGGCGCGCTCTTCGGGCAGGAAGCCCGAGTGATCGCGGTTGCTCTTCCAGTTCTTCAGGTCGATTTCCTTGTGGGCGATGTTGAAGTCGCCGCAGAGGAGAAACTCCCGCTTTTCTTCGCGAAGCCGATCGAGATGCGGCAGGAAGGCTTCAAGAAAGCGGAATTTCGACGCCTGTCGGTCGTCGTTCATGGAGCCCGACGGGAAGTAGACGGAAATGATGCTGAGATTTTCCAAATCCACCCGAACGTAGCGTCCCTCGTTGTCGAATTCCGGAACGCCGAAACCCGTCGCCACCGACACGACCGGAAGGCGCGTCCAGACGGCGCAGCCCGAATACCCCTTGCGCGCGGCGAAGTGGAAGAAAGGTTCGTATCCGGCGGGACAGCGGACGTCGCCCGAGAGATCCGCGTCCTGAGCCTTGAGCTCCTGAAGACAGAGCACGTCGACGTCGTGCGAGAGGAACCAGGGAAGAAAACCCTTGGTGACGGCGGATCGGATGCCGTTGGCGTTGAAGGAAGTTACGGTGAGCATGGATCAAATCAAAAAGCGCTAGAATAGACGGATTTTAATCGTTTCCCTCTCCGTCGGCCCCAACGGGAAGGCGGTTCTTGCAGACCTTTTGCCATGACGATTCAGCAACAATTCATCGAATTTGCGCTTCAGTCCAACGTTCTCCGCTTCGGAGAATTCAAAACCAAGGCCGGGCGTCTTTCTCCGTACTTCTTCAACGCCGGTTTGTTCAACACCGGCTCCCTCCTGGACCGCCTCGGTGAGTTTTACGCGAAGACCCTGCTGGCCGCCAAGGAAGAGGGCCGCATCGAATTCGACATGATCTTCGGGCCCGCCTACAAGGGCGTTCCGCTCGCCGCGTCCGTCGCCATCAACCTCTCGCGCCTCGGCTGCGACGTGCCCTGGGCCTTCAACCGCAAGGAAGCCAAGGACCACGGCGAAGGCGGCGTCATCGTCGGCGCCCCCCTCAAGGGGAAGGTCGTCATCATCGACGACGTCATCAGCGCGGGCACGTCGATCCGCGAATCCGTCAAGATCATCCAACAGTGCGGCGCCGAACCTTCGGGCGTTCTGATCGCGCTCGACCGTCAGGAACGCGGCGGCAATGCGGAAGTGCTCACGGAAACCTCCGCCGTGCAGGACGTCGAAAAGACCTTCGGCTTCCACGTCGCCTCCATCATTACGCTCTCGGACCTGCTCTCCTTCATGAACGGCGACTCCGCCGCCGCGCAGGCCGTCGCGGAATTCCATCCGGCCGTTCGCGCCTACCGCGACCGCTACGGCGCCTGATTTCCGGACTTCGGGGTTCGCCCGGGCGAACCCCCTCCGCAGACGTTAAAAAACCCGCTCTCTCTCAAGAAAGCGGGTTTTTTGTTGGAGGGAAGCCTCCTTCAAGTTCAGCAGCCGAGCTTCGAGCGGAGCATGGCGTTGACCTGAGCGGGATTAGCCTTCCCCTTCGTCGCCTTCATGCACTGACCGACGAGCGCATTGAAAGCCTTCTGCTTGCCGGCGCGGAATTCTTCGACCGACTTCGCATTGTTGGCGAGCACTTCGTCGACGATCTTCTCGAGGGCGCCGGCGTCGGAAATCTGCTTGAGGCCGAGCTTTTCGATCAGGGCATCGACGTCCGTGCCTTCCTTGGCCCAGAGCGCCGCGAAGACGGCCTTGGCCCCCTTCTGATTGACGGTGCCGTCGGTGATGCGGGCGAGAATCTTGGCAAGAAGCGCCGGCGTCACGGGCGCCGTCGCGTAGGAGGCGTCTTCGCTCGCGTTGAGCGCGGCCGACACTTCACCCATCACCCAGTTGGCGGCCATCTTCGGCTCCGTACCGTCGGCCACGACGGCGAGATAGTAGTCCGCCACGTCGCGCGAAGCCGTCAGGACCGAAGCGTCATACTCGGGCAGGCCGAAATCGGCGATCAGGCGGGCGCGAAGCGAATCGGGAAGCTCGGGCATGTCCGCGGCGACCCGTTCGATCCATTCGTCCTCAATGACGAGCGGCAGCAGATCGGGATCGGGGAAGTAGCGGTAGTCCATCGAATCTTCCTTGCTGCGCATCTGACGCGTTTCACCCTTGTCGGGGTCGTAAAGGCGCGTCGCCTGCACCACCTTGCCGCCTTCTTCGATCAGTTCGATCTGACGGCGAACTTCGTAGTCGATGGCTTCCTGCAGGAAGCGGAAGGAATTGAGGTTCTTGATTTCGCAACGGGTGCCGAACTCGGTCGAGCCGACGGGACGCACAGAAACGTTCGCGTCGCAACGGAAGTTCCCTTCCTGCATGTTGCCGTCCGAAATGCCGAGCCACACGACGAGCGCGTGGAGCGCGCGGGCGTAGGCGACGGCTTCGGCCGAACTGCGCAGTTCAGGTTCCGTCACGATTTCCAGAAGAGGCGTCCCCGCGCGGTTGAGGTCGATTCCCGAATGTCCGTGGATGATCCCGTGAATCGACTTGCCAGCGTCCTCTTCGAGGTGCGCGCGGGTGAGATGAATCGTCTTCACGTAGGGATCGCCCTTCTTCGGGTGCACCGGGAACGTGAGTTCGCCGCCGATCACGATCGGCAGTTCGAACTGACTGATCTGATACCCCTTCGGAAGGTCGGGATAGAAGTAGTTTTTGCGGTCGAAGACCGAACGGTTGGCGACCTTCGCCTTGATCGCGAGACCAAAGCGGATCGCCTTTTCCACGGCGCCGCGGTTGAGGACCGGAAGCGTGCCCGGAAGAGCCAGGTCCACCACGCAGGCGTTCACGTTGGGCTCGTCGCCGAAGTGGCGGGCGGCGCCCGAAAAGATCTTAGAGTTCGTCGAGAGCTGGACATGCGTTTCCAAGCCGATGACAACTTCCCACTGCATGAATCGTGCTCCTTATCAGTAACCGGCGGGATGACGCAGATGCCAGTCCGTCACGGACTGCCACGCGTGGGCGATGCCGAGCAAACGGGCTTCGGAGAAGTTTTCTCCGATCAACTGCACGCCGATCGGACGGCCGTTGGAATGCATGCCGCAGGGCATGGCCACGCCCGGAAGGCCGGCAAGCGAGGCGGGAACCGTGTAGAGGTCGGAGAGATAGGCCGACACCGGATCGGCGTTGGCGCCGAAATCGTAGGCGGTGCCCGTCGTCACCGGCGTGACGATCACGTCCACCTTGCGGAAGGTGTCGTGGAATTCCTTCGCGATCAGGCGGCGAACGCGCTGGGCCTTGAGGTAGTAGGCGTCGTAGTAGCCGTGCGAGAGAACGTAGGTGCCGATCATGATTCGGCGCTTCGGTTCGGGCCCGAAGCCCTCGTCGCGCGACTTCTTGATCATGTCGAGGATGTCCTCGTACTCGGCGGCGCGATGACCGTAACGAACGCCGTCAAAACGCGAGAGGTTGGAGCTCGCTTCGGCGCAGGCGACGACGTAGTAGACGGGAACGCCGAGTTCGGCCATCGGCAGTTCGATGTCCACCACGGTCGCGCCCATGGCGCGGTAAGTGTCGAGCACCTTGTCGATCGAGGCGGCGACTTCCGGGTCGAGGCCCTTGCCCATCCAGGAGCGGGGAACGCCGATGCGGATCCCTTCCATTCCCTGCGTGAGGGAGCGGGAGAAGTCTTCCGTCGGACGATCGACGCTCGTCGAGTCGGCCGGATCGAAACCCACCATGCTGCCGAGGACGGCGGCACAGTCTTCGGCGCTGTGCGCGAGAAGCCCGGCCGTGTCGAGCGACGAGGCGAACGCGATCATCCCGAAGCGGGAGGGACGCCCGTAAGTGGGCTTCACGCCCGTCAGCCCCGTGAAGGACGCAGGTTCGCGAATCGAGCCGCCCGTGTCGGTCCCCGTGGCAATGGGGGCGAGACCCGCGGCCACGCAGGCGGAGGAACCGCCCGAAGAGCCGCCCGGAACGGCGTTGGGATCCCAGGGATTGTGCACGCGCCCGTAGGCGGAGTTTTCATTGCCCGAGCCCATGGCGAATTCGTCGCAGTTGAGCTTGCCCAGGCACACCATGCCGGCCTCGCGCAACTTGCGCACGACCGTGGCGTCAAAGGGACTCATGTAGCCTTCGAGCATCTTGCTCGCGGCGGTCGAGGCCCAGTTCTTCGTCACGAAGATGTCCTTGTGGGCGATGGGAATGCCGGTGAGCGGACCGGCGTTGCCCGCCGCGATGCGTTCGTCGGCCTCGCGGGCTTCGGCGAGCGTCGCCTCGGGGCGGACGTCAAGAAAAGCGTTCAGGTCGCGGTGCGCCTCGATGCGGTCAAGGTAGTGACGAGCCAGTTCGACGGCCGACACTTCACGCGCCTGCAGTTTGCGGGAAAGCTCCGTAACGGAGCTGAACGTAAGATCTTCCATAGCGTTTTCCGAAACGGGGATTACTCGATCACCTGCGGAACGAGGAAGCAACCGCCTTCCTGTTCCGGCGCGTTTTTCATGTTCTCTTCGCGAGCGTTCGTTTCCGTAACCACATCGTCGCGAAGACGCTGCACGCCGTCGTGGGGATTGGGCATGGGTTCGATCCCCGTCGTGTCCACGGAACGGATCTGCTCGATCATGCGGAAAATGTCATTGAGTTCGCCCTGCATCACAACGGCCTGCTCGTCCGAGATTTCGATTCGGCCGAGATCGGCGATGCGGCGAATGTCCTCAAGGGTCAGAGACATTCGAATTCACCTGATTGGACCCGCCTCCATTCTCCGGAGTCGCTTGTCGCCCGAGAAAAGACGGGTTTGGGTATTGATGAGGATGCCGTCCCTCAGGGGGCGGCGGAAAAAAGCATCTTCGTAGTGTAACAGAAGGTCCGGACCGGCATCCGACGGAATTCCTGCGCGGGGTGCGGATCGGCCGGCCGCCGCACTGTAATCGTTCGTAAGGAGAAAGCCCCGTCAAAAAGGGGGCGGGCGGCTCTTATGCTATTATGTTCGCCTTGAAAAAAGCGCCCGCAAACCTTTTCCCAAGCGCCTTTCCGCATGGACGACAAACAGTTCGCCGCAGGGGTTTGCATGGGTTTCGCACGGCCAGTTTCATCCTATCTCGCACCACTATGTTCGGTTTCCTGCGCAATTATTTTTCCAACGACCTCGCCATCGACCTCGGCACCGCCAACACGCTCATCTACGTGCGCGGAAAGGGGATCGTCCTCAACGAACCGAGCGTGGTGGCCATTCGTCAGGAAGGCGGTCCCAACGGCAAGACGACGATCCACGCCGTGGGCAAGCAGGCCAAGCAGATGCTCGGCCGCGTGCCGGGCAACATCACGGCCATCCGTCCGATGAAGGACGGCGTGATCGCCGACTTCACGGTGACCGAACAGATGCTCAAGCAGTTCATCCGCATGGCGAGTCCCTCCCGACTCTTCGCCCCGAGCCCGCGGATCATCATCTGCGTTCCCTGCGGCTCGACGCAGGTGGAGCGGCGCGCCATCAAGGAAAGCGCTCTCGCGGCCGGCGCCTCGAACGTGTATCTGATCGAAGAACCGATGGCGGCGGCCATCGGGGCGGGTCTTCCCGTCAATGAAGCAGCCGGCTCGCTCGTCGTCGACATCGGCGGCGGCACGACCGAAGTGGGCCTCATTTCGCTCGGCGGGCTTGTCTATTCGGGCTCCGTGCGCGTGGGCGGCGACAAGTTCGACCAGGCCATCATCAACTACATCCGCCGCAACTTCGGGATGCTCATCGGCGAACCCACGGCGGAACTGATCAAGCAGGAAATCGGCTCGGCCTTTCCCGGCGAAGAAGTCCGTGAAATCGAAGTGAAGGGCCGCAACATCGCCGAAGGCGTTCCGCGCACTTTCACCGTGCATTCGAACGAAATCCTCGAAGCCCTCAACGAACCGCTCAATCAGATCGTGGTCGCCGTGAAGAACGCTCTGGAAAAGACGCCTCCGGAACTCGGCGCCGACATCGCCGAACACGGCCTGATGCTCACGGGCGGCGGCGCGCTGCTGCGCGGTCTCGATCAGCTCCTGATCGAAGAAACGGGCCTGCCCGTCTACGTGGCCGAAGAACCGCTCAACTGCGTGGTCAAGGGCTGCGGCATCGCGCTCGAAAACATGGACAAGCTTCACACGGCCTTCGCCGTCGGTTGATTTCGCCTCGACTCTCTATGGAAGAATACGGGCCTCCACCGCTCTTTCGACAGGGCCTGCCGGCCCGTCTGAGGTTCATTCTCTTTTTGTTCGCCTCCGTCCTTCTCATTTTGATCGACGGACGCTTTCGTGCGCTCGACGATTTCCGAAGCGCCATCTCCGACGTGACGGCTCCGATGGTGCGCGCCCTCGAGTGGCCCGGAGAGGCCGTATCCTCGGCGTCGGAGTATTTCGTCTCCAAGGCGCGTCTGCGCGACGAAAACCAGCGCCTCACCGAAGAAAACCAGCGTCTTTCGCTCGCCGTGGCGCACCTCACGGAAATGCAGCAGGAAAACGAACGGCTGCGCCGGCTCGTCAACGCCGTTCCCCGCACCGCGAGCCAGGTCGTCACGGCCGAAGTGCTCGGTCACATGCCCGACCCCTTCACGCGTCGGCTTCGCATCAATCTCGGCAGCGACGACGGTCTCCTCGTGGGCATGCCCGTCATTGCCGCCGACGGCGTCGTGGGACAGGTTTCGCGCGTCGTGCACAAGAGCGCCGAAGTGAATCTCCTTACGGACCACCGTCAGCAACTCTCCGTCTTCGTCGCCCGCACGGGCGAACACTACGTGCTCGGCGGAAACGGCTCCGACCTGACGAATCTCCTTTTCGTGCTGCCCGGCGCCGACCTCAAGGAGGGTGACGCGCTCCTCACTTCCGGACTCGATCACATTTTCCCGAGGAACATTCTCGCGGGCACCGTCCGTTCCGTCAGTCACGAACCCGGCGAAACTTACGCCCGGGTGGAGGTTGCCATGCCCGACTATGACGATGCGCAGTTCGTCACGGTGATTCTCGTGGATCCCAACCCGACGGCCGAACTCGACGCCTCCGACAAGAAGGACTCGTCCCTGCGCAGAAGGAGGGAGCGATGAAAAAGCTCGTCACCCCGATTCCGCAGAACACCACGGAGCTCGCCACGCCCGCGCCGGTCTCCTGGATCATTCTCACCTTCGTGTTGAGCTACCTCCTCAACCTGTCGCTTTCTCGCTACGCCTGGACGCCGGACTTTCTTGCGCTCAGCATGGTGTTCTGGGTCGTCCATCAGCCCCGTCGCGTGGGCATGACGGTCGCCTTCGTCTGCGGCATTCTGATGGACGTGCACAACGGAAGCGTGCTCGGACAGCAGGCGCTCGTCTACGTCATTCTCACGTACTGCGCCTTCTCGCTGCACCGAAGACTGCCGTGGTTCAACCTCGTCGGACAGGCGCTGCACGTCCTCCCTCTCCTGCTTCTCTCGCAGGTGATCGTGCTTCTTTTCCGACTGTGGTTCGACGGTCTTTGGCCGGGCTTCGGATGGTTCCTGCAGAGCATTGCGGGCGCGATCCTGTGGCCGCTCTGGGTCGCCATTCTTTCGCGCTTTTTCCGCTACACGGCCGTGCAGCGCAATCATTGATCGTTTGAGGTTTCGGTGCAGTTTGATTTTCAAGAAAAGGAAGAAGGCCTGACGCCCTTTCGCAAGAGACTTCTCTTTGCGTTCGGGGGCGTTCTCGTCCTTTTTCTCGTCTTGGTCGCGCGCTTTGCCTGGCTGCAGATCCTCAACCGCGACGCCTACGTCGAACGCGCCGAACGAAACCGCACGGTCACCGTCACGACGCAGGGCTCGCGCGGTCTGATCTTTGACCGCAACGGTGAGGCCCTGGCGAAAAACGACCTTGGCTACTCCCTGGAAATCGTTCCGGACCAGGTGCAGAACCTTTCGCGCACGATCGACGAGCTTTCCCGCGTCATTCCGATCACGCAGAGCGACCGCAGACGTTTCCGCCGCCTTCGCGAAGACCTGAACCGCTACGATTCCATTCCGATCCGTCTCGACCTCACCGACGAAGAGGTCGCCGTGTTCATTGCGCAGAAACACCGTTTCCCCGGCGTTTCCGTGAATCAGCACGAATACCGCCGTTATCCGGCGGGATCGACGGGGAGTCACTTTCTCGGCTACATCGGCTCGATCTCGCAGGGAGACAAGCGTCGTCTCGAATCCGAAGGGACGCTTCCCCTTTACGAAGGGATCCGCCAGATCGGCAAGGTGGGGCTTGAGCGCAGTTACGAAAACCTTCTGCACAGCACGCCGGGCTTCGAGACGCTCGAAGTGACGGCGAGCGGCCGCTCGGTGCGCACACTCGAAGCGAAGGCGCCCAAACCCGGCAAGAATCTTGAGCTCACGATCGACATGAATCTGCAGAGGCTCGTGGAGAAGTCGCTCGAAGGACGCGAGGGCGTCGTGATCGCCATCGATCCGAGGACGGGCGGCATTCTCTCGTTCGCCTCTCTTCCCACGTACGACCCGAACCTCTTTCCGGAGGGTATCGACCCGGAAAGCTGGAACGAACTGAGTTCGTCGGAGCGAAAGCCCCTTTTCAACCGCGCCGTGCGCGGACTCTATCCGATCGGCTCGACCTACAAGCCCTTCATGGCGCTTGCGGGCCTCGCCATGAACGAGACGACCGTGGACTACGTCTTCAACGACACGGGCGTCTTCACCGTCGGCAAACACCGCTTCCGCGACCTGACGGGCGCGGGCAAGGGCCGCGTGGACGTGCGAAAGTCCATTCAGGTGTCTTCCGACGTGTACTACTACTGGCTTTCCATGCAGCTCGGCGTCGACCGCATTCACGACTTCATGTCGCTTTGGGGATTCGGTCAGAAGACCGGCATCGATCTGGTGGGCGAGCAGGCGGGCGTACTGCCGAATCGGGAATGGAAGGAGCGGCGATTCGGCGAGCCGTGGTATCTCGGCGACACGCCCTCCATCGGCATCGGACAGGGCTACAACGCCTTCACCATCCTGCAGCTCGCGAGCGCCACGGCCACGCTTGCGAGCCGCGGCACCGTCATGACGCCGCATCTCGTGAACCGCATCGTGGATCCCGTGACGGGAGAAGCCACGCAGGTCGCCGCGTCGCCCGTGCGCAAGATCGACCTGCCGCGCGCCTATTGGAACGCCGTGATCGGCGGCATGCGCGACGTCACGACGAAGGGAACGGCCCGTAGCGTCTTCAAGAACGTCCCTTACAGCGTCGCCGGTAAGACCGGGACGGCCCAGGTCATCACGATCGCGCAGGACGACAAGTATTCCGAAGAAAAGCTCGAACGTCGCTACCACGACCACTCGCTTTTCATCGCCTTCGCCCCGGTGGAGAATCCAAAGATCGCGCTCGCCGTGCTCGTGGAAAACAGCGGTTTCGGCGCGAAAACCGCGGCCCCCGTCGCCAAAGAGGTGCTGGACTATTGGCTGACGGGCAAGAACCGCTTCGGTCTGCCGCACCCGAAACACCTTCCGCCGCCCCGCGCCGCAGCGCCCCAACCCCGTAAGAAATCATGAGCAACAATCTACTGAACTCGGGATCGGGCCTCCTTCGCTACGTGCTCGGCCGACTGATCCGATGCGACCTGATGCTCGTGAGCCTCGTCATGACGCTCTCGACGATCGGCTTCATCACGCTCTTTTCGGCGGGCTACAGCTTTCCGTGGCGCATCGAGGACCAGCTGCGCAACATCCTCGTGGCGGGAACCGTGATGCTTCTCTTCGCGATGATTCCGATCCGCCTCCTGAAGAAGGTTTCGCTGCCGATCTTCCTGGCGGGCTGCCTCCTCTTGCTCGCGACGCACTTCTTCGGCGTCACCGTCAAGGGGGCCACCCGCTGGCTCAACGTGGGGATCCGCATCCAACCTTCCGAAATCATGAAGCTCGGCGTTCCGCTCATGCTGGCCTGGTACTACCACGTGCGCGGAGAGCACGTCGCCTGGTGGGACCACATCGTGGCCTTCCTCTTCCTCGCCGTGCCGGTCGGATTCATTCTCAAGCAGCCCGACCTCGGGACGGCGGTGCTCGTCGCCATCGCGGGTTTTTCCGTCATTTTCTTCGCCGGCCTCAACTGGAAGGTCATCGCGCTCGGCGTCACGGGCGTGCTCGTTTCGCTTCCCGTCGTCTGGAATTTCCTTTACGACTACCAACGCGAGCGCATTCTGACCCTCATTGACCCCACGAACGATCCGCTCGGACGGGGGTTCCACACCCTGCAGTCGCTCATCGCCATCGGCTCGGGCGGCGTCTTCGGCAAAGGGTGGATGGAGGGAACGCAGGCGCATCTCGACTTCATTCCGGAACGAACGTCCGACTTTCTCTTCGCCGTCTTCAGCGAAGAGTTCGGCTTTGTCGGCAACATCGTGCTGCTCGTTCTCTACACGCTTTTGATCGGACGAAGCTTCTTCATCGCGGCGACGGCGTCGTCGCGCTTCGCGCGACTGCTCTCGGCCTCGATCGGCGTGATTTTCTTTACCTACACCTTCGTGAACATGGGAATGGTGAGCGGCATCCTGCCCGTCGTGGGCGTGCCGCTTCCCTTCATGAGTTACGGCGGCACGGCGCTCCTGATTCTCGGCATGTGCTCGGGCATCCTTCTCTCGGTGGGCATCGATTCGGAAGCCTGAGGGCGCCCGCCGTTCTTCGATCGGTGTTATTTTGTCCCTACGCTGCGGACGATCCGCCGAGCGGCCCCTGCGGGCCGCTTTTGCGGATTCTCCGGGTCTTCTCACCCTATGAAACCGATTTTCTCCATGCAGCTTCGCACACTTTCCCTGAGTCTCGCCGCCGCGGCGCTTTTGAGCGGCTGCGGCATCTTCGACAACTCCCCCTACTACGACCAGGACGGTCCGCCCACCTTCAGCTTCGGCACGGAAACGGAAAGCGCGACGCCGCGCGTGGAAAGCTTTCATCAGGCGTCCCTGCGTCCCTATACGGTGATGGGCAAGCGCTACGTCCCGATGACGACCGATTCGCCGCTCGTGCAGACTGGCATCGCCTCCTGGTACGGAAAGCAGTTTCACGGCAACAAGACGTCGATCGGCGAGACGTACGACATGTACGAGATGAGCGCCGCGCATCCGACGATGCCGCTTCCCTCGTACGCGAAGGTGACGAACCTGCAAAACGGCAAGACCGTCATCGTCCGCGTCAATGACCGCGGCCCCTTCCTCCACGACCGCATCATCGACCTCTCGTACGCGGCCGCCAAGGCCTTGGATTACGCCGACAAGGGTACGGCCCGGGTTCGGGTGGAGCGCCTCACGGCCGCGGACATCGAGGGCGGACGCACCGCGACGAGCGCTCCCGTGACGCCCGTCGCCCCGGTCGCTCCCGTTACGTCGCCCGCCGCCACGGGCGGCTGGGGTATTCAGGTGGGAAGCTTCTCCGAAGAGAGCAACGCCATGCGCTTTGCCGGCCACACGGAAGCGGTGCTGAGCTCGAACGGCAGAAACGAACCCGTGCGCGTGGTTCGCGACGGCTCCCTCTGGCGCGTCATCGTGTCGGGCAATCTTCCTGAAGCACAGGCGCGCTCCCTGATGCGAACCGTCGTGCAGGTGCTCGGCGGTCAAGCCTTCATCATTCAAAAATGATTTTGACGAAAGAACTCAACGAGGAGCGGCGCTTCCTCAACGAGGAGGCGCTTCCCGCTCTCATGCAATTCATTCGTATCCCGTCCAAGAGCCGCTTTTGCGACCCCGATTGGGAACGAAACGGTCAGTTAGTGCGGGCGCTCCGGGAAGGAGCTCAATGGGGAGAAAAGCTTTTCCCGGAAGGTGTCTTTGAAATTCTGACCCTGCCGGGAAAGACGCCCGCGCTCTTCTTTGACATTCCTGCCGAAAACCATGACGGGCGTCCCGCCTTTTTCTACGGCCACTTCGACAAGCAGCCCGAAGCGGAGGGCTGGTCCGAGGGACTGGCTCCGTTCACCCCCGTCGTGCGCGACGGAAAACTTTACGGACGGGGCGGCGCGGACGACGGCTACAGCTTCTACACGGCCCTCTCGGCCGTCCGAATCCTTCTCGACCGCACGGGCCGATCCCCGCGCATCACCGGCCTCATCGAGACGGACGAAGAAAGCGGCTCGCGGGATCTGCCAGACTACCTTCAGGCCGTGGCTCCCCGCATCGGCTCTCCGGCCGTACTCTCCATCCTCGACCTGGGCGTTCGCACCTGGGATCGCCTCTGGACCACGCGCAGTCTGCGCGGCGTCGCGCAGGTCACGGTGAAGGTTTCGGTTCTGCGGCACGGCGTTCATTCCGGTTCGGCGAGCGGCACGGTGCCGAGTTCGTTTCGGATTCTGCGGCGCCTGCTCGACCGCATTGAAAACGCAGAGACGGGAGATATTCTGCTTCCCGAATGCCACGGCGTCATCCCCGAAGACGTGCGTCAAGAACTCGAAGGCGAAACGAAGCCCGCGGACTTTCCTTGGGTCGGTCATACCCGTCCCATGGCCGAAACGCCCGCGAAACAACTTCTCGCGAGCACTTGGAAGCCCGCTCTTTCCGTCGTCGCGCAGGAGGGGATTCCGCCGCTCTCCGCGGGAAGCGCGCAGTTGCGCCCCTACACGACTCTGATGCTATCCATGCGTCTTGCGCCTACGGCGGACGCGAAGATGGCGCTCGACGCCATGGTTCGGACCCTTACGACCGACGTTCCCTACGACGCCGAAGTGGAAATTCTCCATGCGAGCTACAGTCCGGGGTTTTACGCCGGTGAAACGCCCGAATGGCTCGAGCGCGTTTGGAGCGCCGCGGGCGAACGGTTCTTCGGCCAAAAGCCGGGCGTCTTCTTCGAAGGCGGCACGATCGGGATTCTGGAGCACTTCCGCGAAGCCTTCCCCGACTCCGCCTTCCTGATGACGGGCATGCTCGGTCCCGACAGCAATGCGCACGGTCCGGACGAATCGCTCGACCTCGCCTATTGGGAAAAGCTCACGCTGGCGCTCTCCGAAGTGCTCGCCGCTCTGCCCGAGGAAAACGAACGCAAGGAGGTTCCATGAGAAGGGATTGCGTCACGCAGGTCATCGTTCGCTGGCCCGACGGGGAATGGGAAAATTTCGCCACGCCCTTCGAGGCCGAACGCTACATCAACGCCATGATCGACGAACTCGGCGAGCCCGAAGCCGCCTGGCTTGAAGACATGACGGGCAAAAAGAAATGGGATTACCGAATCGAAGAGGACGAAAGCGGCGTCCTCCGACTCGTGGATTAAGGAGAGAATATGCAGGACTGCGAACTCTGCCGCCCCGACAGCGATCGGGTCATTTGGAAAAACGAACGCTTCTACGTCCTCGACGCGGGTTCCGAGCGTTTTCCGGCCTACATCCGGATCGTCAGCGTCGCGCACGTCGCTGAAATGACGGATTTGCCCAAGGCCGAGCGCGAAGAGCTGCGCGCCATCATGGACGCCTCGGAAGAGCTCATGCGCGATCTTCTGCATCCCGACAAGGTGAATTGGGCGCAGTTCGGCAACATGGTGCCCCATCTGCACTGGCACCTGACCGCCCGCTGGCGCGACGACGAAGTCTTTCCGGACAATCCCTGGGGCAAGCCCGTGCGGAAAGTGCCCGAGGACATTCGAAAGGAACGTGCAAAGGCTTCGAAGCTCTTCCTCGAGCGTCTCCCCGACGCGCTGGATCGACTGCTGAGAGCCCGATGAACAACGGCCGTGCTGCTGACGCCGCACGGCCGTTTTCGTAGTCGGACAGGATTCGATCCTTACAGGCCGAATCCGTGCGAAGTGCTCGATAGGAAGGCCTGAATGAGTGCGCCCGTCGTAAAGAAAAGCGCGAACTTCACTTCTAGAAGGACCGTCGCGAACATGGTTCCGTTGAGTTCTTCGTGACGCTTTTTCGTGAGCTGCGGCGGCAGATGCAGGGCGTCCGCCAGCGTGAAGATCACGAGGAGATACGGCCAGTAGGAAAGGTCGCGCAGCACCATGACGAGCACGAGGAAGTACGGCAACAGAAGCATCGCCTCGTAGAGCATGACGAAGAGTTTCGGCGGACACACCACGGCGAGGGTGCGGCGCCCCACGCTCGCGTCATGAACGTGGTCGCGCCAGTTGTTCACGGCGAGCACGGCGGCCGCCACGGATCCCAAGGCCACGCCGAGCAGCACGGAATTGAAGGAGAGCACTCCGGCCTGCAGGTAGTAGGTCCCACACACGGCCGTGAGGCCGAAGAAGATCAAAACGACCAGCTCCCCGAAGGGCGTGTAGGCGATGGGCTTGGGGCCGCCCATGTAGGCGTAGGCCGCAAGAACCGAAGCGACGCCGACCGCGAGGAACACGATCCCGCCGTACCAAACGAGAACGGCGGTGTTGAGCAGGGCCAGAAAGACAGCTCCCAGGAGCGCGTAGCGCGCCGCCTTCATGGAAATCCATTCGTTCGCCGTCGCGCGGGGAAGCCCGCGGCGATTGCCCTTCTCGAGCTTTCGCTGCGTGTATCCGCGGTCGTTCTGCATGTTCGTGATGATCTGCATCAGCACGGCGATGGTGAGCGTGAAAAAGGCGACGTCCCATTGAAAACTGTGATGTTCGCTCACGTAAAGGGAAAGCGAAGCGAGGACGGGCGCCACGGCAACGCCCCAGGTTTTCGGACGCACGTAGGCGAGCCACGAAGCGAGCCGCCCCGGCGCCTTTTCGGTGTTTTGCGTTTGCATTCTGTTAGAGAGCCACTTTGACCAGGGGATGCGCCACGACGCGGCGATAGAAGTCGTCGAGCTGTTCGCGCGAATCCGCGAGCACGACGAGCGTCACGGACATGTATTTGCCGGTCCGGGAAAGGTTCGTCGAGGTACGGGCCGCGTCGAACTCCCGAAAGTGTCCGCCCGCCAGAGCATTCATTTCCGCAAGCAGCGCCTCGTCGTTCACGCCCATCACCTTGATGGGAAACTCCATCGGAAATTCCATGATTTTCTGTTCTTCTTGCATTTTCATTCCTCAGTGAAGCCGCCTTCATCGGAAACGGCCAGTAGTACGGTATCGCGCAGTCTCTGCCAGAACGATCCCTTCTCGAGCGACTCGAGCGCCACGACGGGGATCTTCTTGAAGATCTCCCCGTTGTACGTGAGGGTGAGCGTTCCCAAAACGTCCCCTTCGCGAACGGGCGCAATCAGGGGCGTGGGATGTTCCAGACGCAGCGACAGGGCGGAGAGTCCGTTGTCCATTAATTCTTCGCGCGAGAGCGTAATGTGAATTTCATCGCGCACGGTATAAGCGAGTTCGGGGCGATCTCCGCCGTACGCATGGAGGGTTCCGATCGAATCCCCGGGACGGTAGAGGGTGACGGTTTCAAACTGCCGCAACCCGGCCTGCAGAGATTCCCCCAAAGTGGAGATCAGCATCTTCTTTGAAGCCTGCGAGACGGAAACCGAAAGCAAACGCCGCACGGAGCCGTCCGGAAGCGGGTTTTCCAAAAGGGCCGCACCGCTCCAGTTTTTCTCCTCCCCGCCGATCACGAGTCCGCTGACGGTGCGATCGTTCGGAAGGACGACGTTGCCGTTCTTAAAACTGCGCCCGCCCGCTTGCACGTCGGTTTGCGTCCACCAACGCCTTGTTTCGGGGCGCCGCTCAAGAAAGTCTTTGATGAAGACCGCCATGTCTTTGGGCGACACGTTTGGGACCGGAAAAAGCGAAGTCTCCTTTCGCTCGAGTCCCGAATCCTTCACGCCGGCCCCGCCCAAACTGGCGGCGAGTGCGGCGGCAAAGGTCGTGTCGTCGGGAAAGAGCGTTCGAACCGCTTCGCGCGCCGCCCTTTCATTTCCCTGCGCCGCGTAAGCGACTAGCAGGGTTTCAAAATCCGCCGATTCGCCCGCCTTCAGGGAGAGGGGCTCGGCATGCGCCTCCTTCACCGTCAGCGTGTCCGAGAGGGAGAGCTTTCGACGCTCAAGCTCGGAGAACAAAGCGTCGAGCACGACCAGGCGGTTGAGCGCTCCCACCGACGCGCGTTCGTCGGCCCGATCCTCCAGGATAGCCTGTCCGCTCACCAAATCCACGAGTACGCCCGATTGGGCCCGCGCGCACCAGGGAGTCAGGGCGAGGCACAGAAGTCCGAGCAGGGACAAAAGACGAGGAATCAGAAGTCTCCGAAGAGGCATCGTTGTGAAAAGCGGAAATATGACAAAATGGGCGGACACTTCCGATGTCCGAGCAATGCGGAAAATCGGAAACTTCATATTGTAACCAACCCTTTTTCCCTCATCCGATTTTTATGCCGCAAACGACGGATTTTGCCGATGCGCTCCGACGGGCGTTGCTCCAAGCCGAGATCTCGGTGGAATGCGTCGAAGAGACGGGCAGTACGAGCGACGATCTCAAGCAACGCATTCGAGAACGTCCCCTTGCGCATCCGGTTCTGCGAACGAGCGAACGTCAGACCGCGGGACGGGGCACGAGAGGGAAATCCTGGAAAACGCCGCGCGAGTCCCTCCTCTTCACGTTGGCCCTTCCTTATGCGACGCAGGGAGACGAATGCGTCCGCCTTCCGATCGTCGTCGGCATTTCGGTGGCGGAATCCCTGCAGCGCCTCGGCTACCCCGTGGCGCTGAAGTGGCCCAACGATCTGTGGCTGGCGGGCGGAAAAACGGGCGGCATTCTTTTTGAGCAGCTCAACGGATGCGCCGTCATCGGCATCGGCATCAATCTCGATGCGGATCCGGGCGTCACGACGCAGGGCTGGCCGGTTCGTTCGCTTCGCGATCGGGGACCGCTGGTTCGGCGGCGTTCCGCCGAAGCGGGCCGCATGCTCGGCGTCATCGTGCGGGATTTGCTCGACGCCCTCGGCGCCTTTCCCAAAACGCCCGTGCATTGCCTGCCTGCATTGTGGCGGTCGGTGGACGCCTTCGACAACCGGAGCGTGCGTCTGTGCGCTCCCGACGGGTGCAGTGCCGTACGGGGCGTCGTGCGCGGCATTACGGAAGAAGGCGCCCTGTGCCTTGAAACCCCGGATGGGATGCGGACATTCCGAAACGGCAGCCTTTGCCCGACAGAACCATGACGACACTTTTGATTGATCTCGGCAACACGGCCCTCAAGTGGACGACGCCCGAAGAGGCGGACACGCCGCACACCGTCGTTCATCACGGAAGCACGCAGGGGAAGGACGAGCTCTACCGAAACTGGCTCGCCCTGCAGCCGAGCCGCGTCATCGGCTGTACCGTCGCCTCGCCGACGCTCGCGTTTTCCGCGACGAAGTTCTTCAACGATCACGACATTCCCTGGGAATGGGTTCGATCCGAATCCGTGCACGAAGCCGAAGGTTTTACGCTCACCAACGCATACGAAAGAACGGGACAGCTCGGTCCCGACCGCTGGTACGCCGCCATCGGCGCGCTCTCCCTTTTTCGCGGCACGCCCCTTCTGGTCGTGCACGCCGGCACCGCAACGACCGTGGACAGCCTTTTTCAAACGGGAGACGGAGAATACCGCTTCATGGGCGGCCGCATCGCTCCGGGCCCCGCTTTGATGCACAAGGCGCTGCTTTCGGCGGTGCCTACGCTCGACAGCGGTCTGACGGAACACAAGGACTTTCCGCTTTGTTCGTCCGACGCCATTACGACGGGTATCATTGACGCTCAGGTTGGTCTCATCACGCAGGCCTACGAAAGCATGTACGAAGCGGGGCAGCGCCCGAAAATCATCTTGGCGGGCGGTTCCTCCCGTTTTCTGGCACCCCGCCTGAGGACTCTGCATCCGACACTCATCGTTCGGCACAATCTCGTGCTCGGCGGTTTGGCACAAAAGGCTCGGGAATCGAAGAGGTAAAGAAAAATGAAGGGTTTTGCTCTGGTTTCGTGGCTCGCGCTGGCCGGTCTCACCGCCGCACTGTACCTTTCCCCCGACGAACCGCTTCGCGCCGTCGAGTCCGAAGAGGTTGACGTGACCCTGCGCAATTTCTCCCTTCAGCGCCCCGAACTCGTGCAGATGTCGCACGTTACGCCGCAGGCGCCCGCCGTCAAGGAGGAAGAGCCCGTTGCCGCGAACGAAAACACTGCGAACGCCGAGGCTCCCCTACCCCCGCAGGCGCAGGCCGCCGCCCTCGAAGAAGCCGCTCCGGTGGAAAGCTGCCGCGTCTGGGGCCCCTGGAGCGAACGGGATCTTCCGCACCTGCACACGCTGCTCGGTCCGAGAGGACTGGAAAATCACATGCAGATGGTCCGCACTTCGCTTGCGAGCGAATTCGGCGTCTACACGATCGTGGGACAGACGCGCGGAGCCGCGGAGCGCCGCTGGAAGGCGCTCGAAAAGGAAGGCGTAACGGGACACGTCGTCACGCACTTTCAAGACGAAGGATGGGGCATTCTCTTCGGTCGCTTCGGCAATGAAGGGGAAGCGCAGAAAACCGCCGAGTCGCTCGCCTCGGAACACGGCGTGAAACGGCTCAGCATCCTGCAGTTCGGCAACCGAAACGAAACGCTCGTCGACCTTCTTTTCCGAGAACTCAACGAAAAAGACATCCGTTGGTTGGAAAAGGAGGCGGCGCGCCACACGGGGACGACCCTCAGGGCCTGTCCGCGCGAATGACACATCCGCCTCCCGGGGTCCGCCGGCGCACAACCGACGGACCTTTCCCTATCGGACGTCAGCTGGCGTCCGTTTTCGTCTGCGCGTTGTTGAGATTCTTCAGACGTTCGCGGATGTACTCTTCGGATTCGATGTTGAAGACCGTCACCACCATCTGAACGCCGGAAACGCCCGCCGCCACGTTGGCCGCACGCCGGGCTTCCTCGCGGGTGACGATCCCCATCAGGTAGACGATGCCGCGATCCACGGTGACCTTCATCTGATTGAGCTGGACTTCTTCCGTTCCGAAGAGCGCGGTGCGCACCTTGGTGGCCAGCATGGAGTCGGAAAGACGCGTGGAAAGAGAGGTCGGATCCATCACGGCGAGCTCGTTGACCACGGCCGTCACGTCTTGGCTGCGGCTTGCAATCTGCTCGGCCGTCTTGCGGGCCTCTTCCGTCTTCACTTCCCCGGTGAGAAGGACCTTCCCCTCATAGCTCGTCGCCGTAATGTGGTGATTCTTTTCGCCGAGAACCCGGTTGATCTCATACACCACGCGGGACTCGAGCACCTGGTCGTTCACGATCGTCCCGGCCGAACGGCGGTCGGTCATGACGGAGGCCGTGCCGATGGCGGCCCCGCCCACGACGATCGGCGCCAACACGCACCCCTGGAGCAAAACCGCGGAGCCGAGCGCGACCGCAATCAAAGAGAGACGCCCCTTCAAAAGAGAACAAAAATGTTGTTTATTTTGGTGCATAACTGTGTTGAAACTTCAAAAGCAAACTTTCTTGTTTGTGGATAACTGTGTCGCGAACGCGTTTCGAGCGAAAGTTGTTCTTTGTGCTCAACAAGCAATCCACCCTCTTTCCTCAGGCTTATCCACGTACTTTTCCCAACCCGTAAGAGTTTTGAAAACATGAGGGTTGAGCGGGTTTTCCACAAAAACGCGTCCGCCTGTTTACTACTTACTACTATTATTAAAAAATCAATAATAGTATTTATTGTATGGATAAGTGAGGGATGGAAGGTAAGGAAAGCGCCCGGAGTGGATAACGAAGAGCAAGAAACGAAAAATTTAAGGAGGAAGGAGAGAATTTTCCCGGGAAAATGGTCGGTGCACAACCTGTTGACAGATTGTTGGCAAGTTTATGTGGAGAGAAAATGCACTGCCATTAAAATGCCTGTACTATCAACAGGTTATGCGTTTCACTCCGCTTTGGTCTCGTTGTGAATGCCGAAGGGAATCAACACGCTCGGAACCACCGACGCCGTATCTTCGAGATGACGCAGCTGATCGTCAAAGAAGATGTGCGGCCGTATGGCCTCAAGAACGGGACGCTTGTTCAGGCCGTCGAGCAAAACGAGTTCGGCCGCGCTCATGCCGAAGGTCTTTAGCGTCTTGATAAGGCGCTCTTCGCTCGGCGCACCGCGCGAGGTGACGATCGAAATCCGCAGGGCGGGGTGAAAGTAGGGGTCGTCGCGTCCGTGCAGGTCGTAGTCGAGCCGCTGCAGGGAGGAGAGCTTCTCAAAGAGGCCGCGCAGCGGCCCCGCCTGATGGGGACGTTCTGCGTTGTGTTCCTCCCATTCGTGAAACGCGGCGAGGCCTCCCTGTTGGAAGGCGCGTTCGCTTTCGTCGCCGGCGATCACGCCGTCGAAGTCAAAGGCGATGCGAAGCGAGGAATCGGTGTCGTCTTCGATTTCCTTGTGTCCGGGCAGAACCAGGCCGGCGGGAAGTCCCGCCTCGATCGCCCTTTTCACGTTCTCGCGGTTTGCGCTCAGAAAGAGCGACACGTTGAAGGGACGGATGTAGGGGAAGGTGGAGTGTCCCGAAGTGAAGGCCCCCGCCAGGATCGGAAGTTCGTAGTGTCGGCAGGAGTAAAAGAAGCGCTGCGCCGTTTCCGGAGAGTTTCGCGACAAAACCACGACGCGCAGGGGACGGTGGGGAGCGAAGCGATCGTTGAGGGAGAGAAGACGGCGCACGAAGGGAAAGGCGACGCCGGGCTTGAGCACGTCCCGCTTGTGCGCGAGCTGAAAGTCGCGAAAGGCGCTGTAGCCCTTTTCTTCAAAAAGACGGTGCTCTTCCTCGAGGTCGAACAGGGCTCGGGAGGAAATCGCCACGACGAGTTCGCCCGGAGTTTTTTCAACGTCTTTCTGCATGCGGTTTCCCTCTTGAAAAGAGGGAACGGTCGGTCGACCGTTCCCCTTCGTTTTTCTTAGGTGTCGATGTTGCTCACGAAAAGCGCGTTGGCTTCGATGAAGTCGCGGCGCGGCTCAACCACGTTGCCCATCAGCATCGAGAAGATGGCGTCGGCATTGGCCGCATCCTCAATGCGGACCTTGAGCATGCGGCGCACGCTCGGATCCATGGTCGTTTCCTTGAGCTGCTTGGCGGACATTTCGCCGAGCCCCTTGTAGCGCTGGCGGGTAAGGCCTCGCTCGGCCTGCTTGAGAAGCCAGTTGACGCCTTCGCCGAAGTCGCGGATGGTCGCTTCGTTGCCGCCGCGGGTCATGCGGGCTCCTTCGCCGATGACGCCCTTGAGCATCTTGGCGCAGGTGCGAAGCTTCTCGTAGTCGTGCGAGAGCAGGAATTCTGGATGAACCGTGTAGGTCTTGTAGTTCCCGTGACGCAGACGGTGAAGCTTGAGCTGATGACGTTCACGCTCTTCGTCGTATTCGGCCTCGATCTTGAGGTTCGCATCCTGAATCATGTCGTTGAGCGTCGCGGCCGAGCGCTCCGTCGTGAACGCGTTTTCAAGATTGAGTTCCGCGCCCGAGGCGATCGCCATGAGGACGTCGCGGTCGATGACGTTCTGCAGGCGCGCAATGACGTCGTGCGCTTCGAGATATTCGTCCGTCAGCGTTTCGAGCTCGGTGCCGCGGATCCCTTCCTTGGCGTCATAGGCCGCCTGGTTGGGATAGAGAACGGCGCCTTCGAGGGCGAGCTTCAGGATGTAGTCGTTCCACTCCTTTTCGTCCTTGAGGAAGGTGCCCTTGTCGTTTCGGCCGCGCTGCACCTTGTAGAGAGGCGGTTGCGCGATGTAGACGTGACCGCCCTCGATGAGCTGGGGCATCTGACGGTAGAAGAGCGTGAGCAGAAGCGTGCGGATGTGCGCACCGTCGACGTCCGCGTCGGTCATGATGATGACGCGGTGATAGCGAAGCTTCGAAATGTCGAAGTTCTTGCCGATGTTCGTCCCGAGCGCAAGCGTCAGCATGCGGATCTGTTCGGAGTCGAGAAGCTTGTCCTGGGCCGTTTTTTCCACGTTCAGCACCTTGCCGCGCAGCGGCAGGATGGCCTGGAACTGGGAGTCGCGTCCCTGCTTGGCGGAGCCGCCTGCCGAGTCCCCTTCCACCAGGAAGAGTTCGCTGTTGGCGGGGTTCTTTTCGCGGCAGTCCGCAAGCTTGCCGGGCAATCCGCCGCCCGAGAACTTCTTGCGGCTCAGATCGCGGGCCTTGCGGGCCGCATCGCGCGCCTTCGCGGCGGCGACGATCTTTTCGCAGATGATCTTGGCGTCCGAGGGATTCTGCTCGAGATAGAGTTCGAACTCGCGCGCAACGACGTCTTCGACGGCCGGACGCACTTCGCTCGAAACGAGCTTGTCCTTGGTCTGAGAGCTGAACTTCGGCTGCGGAACCTTGACCGACAGCACGCAGGTGAGCCCTTCGCGCATGTCGTCGCCTTCAAAGGAAATCTTGTCCTTCTTGGCGATTTCGTTCTTTTCGATGTAGTTCTTCAGAACGCGCGTCATCGCCGCGCGCAGGCCCGTCACATGGGTGCCGCCGTCGCGCTGGGGAATGTTGTTCGTATAGGCCGAGAGCGATTCGTTGTAGCCGTCGTGCCACTGCATGGCGACTTCCACCTCGATGGGCGAGCCATTGATCGTGACCGTTTCGCGGGCATGGAAGATCTTCGGGTGCAGGACGGTGCGGCTCTGATTCTTGAATTCTACGTAGGCGACGAGACCGCGCTCCGTTTTGAGTTCGGCGTGGTGCCCCGTACGCTGGTCCGAGAGATTGATGGCGACGCCGGAATTGAGGAACGAGAGCTCGCGCAGACGGGAAAGGAGCGTGTCGTAGTTGAATTCCGTGACCTGCTCGAAAATCTGCGTGTCGGGAAGGAAGTGCACTTCCGTTCCGCGGCGGGCGGTGTGACCGAGCAAACGCATAGGCGAGACGACCTCGGCAACGCCCGTATGGGGATTCACGAGCGTTTCGAGCTGGCGGTCCTTGACCTTTCCGCGTTCAAACTCCAGGAGACGAGCTTCCCCGTCGCGGCGCACGGTAAGGCGCAGCCACGTCGAAAGCGCGTTGACGCAGGAAACGCCGACGCCGTGCAGGCCGCCGGAGATCTTGTAGCCGTTGTTGTCGAACTTGCCGCCCGCATGCAGTTCCGTCAGGGCAATTTCCGCGGCGCTTCGCTTGGGATCGTGCTTGTCGTCCCATTTGATGGCGGAGGGAATGCCGCGTCCGTCGTCGACGACGGAGATGGAGTTGTCGGTGTGAATCGTCACCTGAATGCTCGTGGCGAAGCCCGCGAGGGCTTCGTCGATCGAGTTGTCGACGACTTCGTAGACAAGATGGTGCAGGCCGGAACCGTCGGCCGTGTCGCCGATGTACATGCCCGGGCGCTTGCGTACGGCCTCCAAACCCTCGAGGATCTGGATGCTTTCTTCGTTGTACTGCGAGGCGGCCTTCGGAGTGGAGTCCGCCGCGCCCAGAGGCTCTTCAACGTCGCTCATAAATTTCCTTCTAACTGTATTTCTTTTCCTTGTTGCGCAGCGCTTTAGATGCGGATCGGCATCACGACGTACTTGAAGCTGTCGGAATCGGGCATCGTGAGCAGAACGGCGCCCGACGTGTTGCCGAACTTCAGGACAACGGTGTTGTTCTTGAGAAGCGACAGCACTTCGAGCAGGTAGGTCACGTTGAAGCCCATTTCGGCCTCGTCCCCCGCCCAGTCGATTTCAATCGTTTCCGAAGCCTCTTCCTGGTCCGGCGACGAACTGTGAATGGTGAGCTGATTTTCGTGCACCTTCCAGCGGATGCCGCGGTACTTGTCGGAGGTCATGATGGCCACGCGGCGAAGCGTCTCGATGAGCTGTTCGCGATTGAGCTCGAGGCGGTGCGGATGGGCCGAAGCGGTGTTCATCACGGTGCGGTAGTTCGGGAACTTCCCTTCGACGAGCTTGCTCATGAATTCCACATCGCCGAAGCGGACGCAGAACTGGGTTTCATTGAACTGGCACTCCACGACCGTGTCGTTGTCCGGCAGGATGCGGCTGAGTTCGCGAACCGTCTTCTTCGGGATGATGCAGGAAAGGGGCTTGTCGAGAAGTTCCTTGTCCAAACGAGTTTCGCAGCAGGCCAGACGGTGCGTGTCGGTGGCGACCGCACGGATGATTTCCCCTTCGATTTCCAGAAGCACGCCGTTGAGGAAGTAGCGGATCGGCTTGGCCGGCATGGCGAAGACCGTCAGCTGAAGCAGGTGGTGCAGCGTGGAGGCGGGCAGAGCGAACTGAACTTTCCACTCCCCGTGCGGCAGGGTCGGAAAGTCTTCCGCGGGAAGGTTCTGCAGCGAGTAGCGGGCGCGGCCGCTCACGAGCGAAACCTTCTTGTCCGTCACGTCGATCGAAACGGTCGACTGCGGCGCGAGAGCATTGAGAATGCTCGAGAATTTTTCGGCCGAGACCGTGAACGATTCGTTGACGCCGGGAATGCCGCCGAGCGACGTCGTGCGGATCTGAATGTCGAGGTCGGTCGTGACGAACGTGATCTTTTCGTCGGCCACCTGAATCAGCACGTTGCTGATGATGGGGAGCGTTTGACGGCGTTCGACGATGCCTTCGACGCGCTTAAGCGGCGTGAGCAGCGATTCGCAGGGGCATTGAATGAGTTGCATGGCAAATTTTCCAGTGAATACCGTGGGGTCGGTCCGTTAACCGATGATGATTTGTTTGAGGACGTGGAGCTCGTGGTTGAGGTCGGCGTCCGTTTTGCGTTCCTGAGCGATCTTGCGCACGGCGTGCATGACGGTCGTGTGGTCGCGCCCGCCGAAGTTCGCGCCGATTTCCGGGAGGCTGTGCTGCGTCAATTCCTTGGCGAGGTACATGGCGATCTGACGGGGCAGAGCGATGTTCCTCGGACGACGCTTGGAAAACATATCGGCAACCTTGATCTTGTAGTAATCGGCGACGGTCTTTTGAATGTTTTCGATCGTAACGGAATTGTTGTTGACGCTGAACTGATCGCGCAGCACGCGCTTGGCCACGTCGATCGTGATGACCTTGCCGAGCGAGGGCTGGAACTGTTGGAATGCGATGACCTGCTGCAGGGCGCCTTCGAGTTCACGAACGTTGGACTTCAGACGCTTTGCGATGAAGGTCGCCACCTCCTCGGGAAGATCGATGTTGAAGGCCTTGGCCTTGTTGAGGAGAATGGCGATGCGCATCTCGAATTCCGGCGGTTCGATCGCCACCGTGAGCCCCTGCGTCAGACGGGAAATGAGTCGTGGCGCAATGTCCTTGAGCCCCTTCGTGTACGTATCCGACGTGAGGACGAGCTGCTTGCTGTGCGGCACGAGCGCTTCGAAGGTGCGGAAAAACTGCGCCTGCGAGCCCTTGGCGCCCGAGAAGGACTGCACGTCGTCGATCAGGAGAAGGTCGAGCGTGCGGTAGCGTTCGTCGAACTGCTGCAGGGCCTTCTGACTGTTGGTCGCGCCCGACTCGCGCGTTGCGGCCGCGAATTCGTTGATGAAGTCCTGTGCGGAAACGCAGCGGACCTTGGCCTTGGGATGAAGGTCGAGATAGCGGTGCCCGATGGCCTGCATGAGGTGGGTCTTCCCCAGACCGACGCCCCCGTAAATGTAGAGGGGGTTGTATTGCCCGCCCGCGGAGGTGGCGACGTGTTCCGCCGCGGCGACGGCCAGCTGATTGGCGTTTCCGTGAACGTAGTTCTCAAAGGTGAGGCCGGGCAGAAGGCCGGTCTTCTCGAGGCGCTCTTCGTCCGACGAGCGCTTGTCGCTCGCCGCGGTCTCTGGTTCCGCCGCGGAGGCGCCGTTGGAGATGATCTCCACGGAGAAGGGTTTGATGCCGAGCTGTCCGCGCCCGAGCTGCTCGATGACGGTGCGGTAGGTTTGGCGAAGCGTGTTGACCTTGGCCGAAGGGGCGGCCAGGGTCAGTTCCCCCGTTTTTTCGTTCCACTGAACGGGCTTGATCGGCTGGAACCAAATCTCAAAGGCCTGCGGAAAGAGGGTGTTGAGTTCCTGAAGCAGCTTTTGCCAAAGTTCGAGCATGATAGAGGTGTTGAGGGTAAGGGGGCTTGAAAAGAGCTCTGGGAACCGATCCTCCGCGCCGTGCGGGGGAGGTTCCGATTAACGGAAAGAGAACTTCCTATTGTACATGAACTGCACAGATTTATCCACAAGTGCTGTCTAGCAACTTTAATTCTTAAAATATGCGTTAAAAACGAAGTGATCGCTAACAAACTTTTTGTTATGCACAGTAAAACACAAAATCCTGATGAGCCAAAAACGGCATTTACTATATCTAGTGTCGAGAGAGCGGAGAGAACGACATCCTGTATGTACGCAAAGAAAAATGTGGAAGGAGATTGACAAATGCCTTGTTTTTAGGTTCTAATAACAAGCTTTTCGCGGGATCTGCGTTGTCGACGCCAGATCCTCTTGACGAAACCGCACAAGAAATGTGATTTCGGGGAGCATTTCCCGGTGCGTCGAACGCACCAGAAGGAGACCCCGTCCATGAACAACGTCTCTCTCGGATAACGCTGCCTCGGCAGGTTCTCCGAACTCTGCTAATTGAGGTTACTAGAATGGCTACGAAACGTACTTACCAGCCCTCCAAGGTCAAGCGTGCCCGTACGCACGGCTTCCTTGTCCGCAGCCGCACGAAGGGCGGCCGCCGCGTCCTTGCCCGCCGTCGCGCCAAGGGCCGTCACACGCTCGCTCTCTGATTCTCGTCCGAGACGCCGTGCACGGCGTTGAACGGCCGTGTAGAGACGAACCGTGGCAACGTATGGCTTTTCCCGAAACCTCCGTTTGATTCGAACGGAGGATTTTGGCGTTTTGCTGAAAACGAGAAACGAACGCACGTTTTTCGCGCGGAGCCGCTATTTTTCTCTCCAGGCCATGTGCACGGAGGTGCCCGAGCGCTTGCGTTTCGGCATCACCGTGGGCAAAAGGAACGCACCCCGTTCCGTCGACCGTGCACTGATCAAGCGAATTTTGCGGGAAGCCGCAAGACACCAAGCTCCGAACCTGCTTCCGTTGTTGCGTGAAGCGGGGTCGGGGCTTGACGTATCTTTACGACTAAAGGAACCGCTCCACCGAATCGCCGGCTTCGACGCGGGCGTGACGGCTCTGAAAAAGGCTCTCCACGAGGACGCGAACCTCCTGATGCAGGATTTGTCGCGTCGTTCGGCCGGAAAGCTGAGGAGCCTTCAGCCGTGACACGGGTGCTTCTGGCCTTGATCCGCCTCTATCAGCTGACGCTTTCTCCCTGGTTCGGGAGAAGCTGCCGTTTCGTGCCGACCTGTTCGGCCTACGGCATGGAGGCGATTGAGCGTCACGGCGCATTGCGCGGCGGATACATGACGTTCGTGCGCATTTGCCGATGCCACCCCTTCGGCGGGAGCGGATACGATCCGGTTCCGACTCGCTTTTCTTGGTGCTGCTGGCGTCATACGGACCAAGACGTCGGCACGAACGAATTCAACCACAAAGCGTAACGAGTTCTATGGGAAAAGATCTGCAACGAGCCCTTCTGTGGGTCATTCTGTTTACCTCCTGCTTCCTCCTTTGGGACAACTATCAGGTTTACCAGGGCAAGCCTTCCTTCTTCCACACCGAAGAGGTGCATCAGGAAGCCGCCGCCGAGCAGGCCGTCCCCGCTGAGACCGCGCCCGCGGCCGAAGACGTGGCGGCGCCCGTTCCCGGCGTGAAGGATCCCGTCACGGTGACGACCGATCTGCAGAAGGTCACCTTCGACCGCGAGGGCGGCGTGATCGTCGGCACGGAATTGATCCACGTGCCCAACCTGTCCGACTGGAAGGACATCGGCCTGGCCGGCTTGATTCTCGGCAACGAGGAAAAGTCAAAGGAAGAGCTGGGCAACGTGGTGCTGCTGCAGGCCGACGGCCGCCGCACCTACACCTCGCAGACGGGCCTGGCCGGTGGCGACTTCCCCAACCACAAGGACCGTTTTGAACTCGTCAGCCAGAAGCTTGACATGGGTTCGGACAACAACCTTGAGGTGGTCTTCCGCGCCGAAAAGAACGGTGTCGTCCTGACGCGCACCTACACGTTCACCCGCGGTGAATACGCGGTGAAGGTCCGCACCGACGTGGAAAACACGACGGCCGCCGCGATCAAGCCCACGGTTTACTACCAGCTCACGCGTGACGCGAGCAAGCCCGACGGTGAAAGCTCCGTGTACGCGACCTACACCGGCATGGCCTTCTACACGGACGAGGACAAGTTCCAGAAGGTTCCGTTCGAAGACATCGCCGATCAGAGCGCCTCGCTGGAACACAAGACCGACAACGGTTGGTTCGCCGTCGTGCAGCACCACTTCGTGAGCGCCTGGCTTCCGAAGGAAGGCGAAGCTCGCGACAACTACGTTCGTCCTCTTGCGAACGGGCTCTATGCCGCCGGCACCCTGATTGCGTTGCCTGAAGTCGCCCCCGGCGCCAAGGTGAGCGACGAAGCCCGCTTCTATTCGGGTCCGCAGACGCAGACGCGTCTTGAAGCGCTCGCCCCCGGTCTCGAACTCGTGGTGGACTACGGCTGGCTCACTTTCCTCGCCAAGCCCATTTACTGGCTGCTTTCGTTCCTGCACGGCATCGTCGGCAACTGGGGTTGGGCGATCGTGCTCCTCACCTGCATCGTGAAGGCGATTCTCTATCCGATCTCCGCGGCCGGCTATCGCTCCATGGCCCGCATGAAGGAAGTGACGCCCCGCATGAAGGCGATTCAGGAAAAGTACAAGGACGACAAGCAGCGTCTGAATCAGGCGATGATGGAACTCTACCGCTCCGAAAAGATCAATCCGGTCGGCGGTTGCCTCCCGATCATGCTGCAGATTCCGGTCTTCCTTGCCCTCTACTGGGTGCTTCAGGGTAGCGTGGAACTCCGCGGTTCCTCGTGGATCTTCTGGGTGCAGGACCTTGCCCTGCCCGATCCCTGGTTCGTGCTGCCGGCTCTGATGGCCGCCACCATGTTCCTGCAGATCCTCCTGAATCCGAAGCCCACGGATCCGGTTCAGGCGAAGGTCATGTACATCATGCCGCTCGTCTTCTCGGTGATGTTCTTCATCTTCGCTTCGGGTCTGGTGCTCTACTGGTTGACGAACAACGTTCTGTCGATCATCCAGCAGTGGTGGATCAACAAGACGATCGCGGCCGAGCGTCAGAAACGGATGAAGTAACCTCCCGAACGGGAACGGTTCAGCGAAACGGGATGCTCCGAAAGGGGCGTCCCGTTCGTTTCAGTGCCCCGTGAGATTCACTCTTTTTCCGTTTTCCGGCGGACCGCAGCGGCCGCGGCCATCAACGGCCACAGCCAGCTTGAAACCGTCCAGAGAAGAATTCTCTTCAGGGTCGGACGGCTCGTCGAGCGGCGCGTGAGGTAAAGAAGCACGCCCGCGCCGACGACGCTCCAAAGAAGCAGCGACACGTAGACGAGCGCTCTTGTCTGATAGTCGTCTCCGACGCGCGAGCCGATCAAAGCCGCGACGATCAGGGAAAGCAAGACGCTCAGGACGGCGCTCAGGAGCGCGCCGAGACTCGGACCGGACAGATTGGGTCTTTGCAGGGACATGGAAAGAGACGGAAAAACAGGGGAAGACTTTCGATTCCGCATTAGAATGCACGCGAACCGAGACACTATCAACAGAGTACGCGAACATGCACAGCGATAAGGATCCGATTGTAGCCACTGCAACGGCCGCCGGTCGCGGAGCGATCGGCATCGTACGCCTTTCGTTTCCCGAGCGTTGGAACGAGGCCGTTTTGCACGCCCTTTTCGGCGACCGGGTCGTTCGGGCCCGCCATGCACATCTCTATCCCGTTCGGGATGAGAACGACCGCGTGCTTGATCATGCGATCGTTTTGTTCTTCCCCGCTCCCGCGAGCTACACGGGAGAGAGCGTGCTTGAACTGCAGGTTCACGGCGGACCGGTTCTTCTGCGCATGGTTCTGCGTTCGGTGCTGAAGAAATGCGCCTTCTGCGGCATGCGGCTCGCCCGTGCCGGCGAATTTACGGAGCGCGCCTTCCTGAACGGACGCATCGACCTTGCCCAGGCCGAAGCAGTGACGGACCTGATCGACGCGGCAAGCGAAACCGCGGCCCAGGCCGCGCAGCGCTCGCTTTCCGGGGACTTTTCCCGGGCCGTCCGAGAGGTCGGAGGCGAGCTCGACGACGTGCGCGCCTACATCGAGGCCATTCTGGACTTTCCTGAGGAGGAACTCGATCCCTCCTTCTTTGCGAATCTCGCCGAGAGACTCGAGGGAGTTCGGGACGGCCTGTCGAATCTCCTGAAGAACGCCGGGCGCGGCAAGGTGCTGCGCGAAGGCATCACGGTGGCCCTCGTCGGAAGCCCCAACGTCGGGAAGTCGAGTCTTCTCAACGCGCTCGCTCAGGAAGACGTTGCCATCGTCACCGACATCGCCGGGACGACGCGCGACCGCGTGGAGCACTGGGTGAATCTCGGCGGCGTTCCCATCCGCATGGTGGACACGGCGGGTCTTCGCGAAACGGAGGACCTTGTCGAACAAAAGGGGATCGAGCGAACGCTCGACGCCATCGCCAAGGCCGAAATCATTCTTCACCTCACCGACGCCTCGGGAAGCGTGGAAGATAACCGCGAGGTTCTCGAGCTCGTTCGCTCGCGAGCGCGGCGCGACGCCGTGCTCGTGCACGTCGCGAACAAGACCGATCTCTTGCCCGAGGGCGCGTCCCTGCCGGTCGACGGCATCGCTCTCTCCGTCAAGACCGGAAAGGGACTCGAGGAACTTCGGGAAACCCTGCTGCGGCACGCCGGAATGAACGCCAACACGGAAGGTCTCTTTATCGCCAGAGAACGTCATTTGGCCGCGCTCACCCGAGCCCGGGAACATGCGGATTGGGCGCTGGAACGCCTGCACCACAACGAGGGTTGGGAGCTTGTGGCCGAAGAACTGCGTCTCGCGGGCGAAGCGCTCGGCGAAGTACTCGGGCGCACGTTGCCGGACGATCTCTTGGGCAAAATTTTCAGTCAATTCTGCATCGGCAAGTGATGCAAACGAAGTCTCTCGGACGGAGTCGATTTTTTTTATGCTTTTCCCCGAATCCTTTGAAGTCATCGTGGTCGGTTGCGGTCACGCCGGCGCGGAAGCCGCTCTCGCGAGCGCCCGCATGGGGAGAAAAACCCTTCTCATCACGCACAATCTCGATACGATCGGGCAGCTCTCCTGCAATCCTTCCATCGGCGGCATTGGCAAGGGACATCTCGTCAAGGAACTCGACGCCATGGGCGGCGCGATGGGCGTCGTTACGGACGAAGCGGGCATTCAGTTCCGTATTCTGAACCGCTCCAAGGGCCCGGCCGTGCGCGCGACGCGCGCTCAGATCGATCGTCAGCTCTACCGAACCGCCATGCGGCGTCTGGTGGAGTCGCAGCCGAACCTTTGGCTCTTCCAACAGGCGGTAGACGATCTCGTCGTCGAAAACGGACGCGCCGCGGGCGTCGTGACTCAGACGGGCATCCGCTTTGACGCGCGGGCCGTGGTGCTTTGCGCCGGCACTTTCCTGAACGGTTTGGTGCACATCGGCTTGGAACACTACTCGGCCGGCCGCGTGGGCGATCCCGCGAGCATTCGTCTTGCCGAACGCCTCAAGGACCTCGGCATGCCGCAGGGTCGCCTGAAGACGGGGACTCCGCCTCGCATCGACGGGCGCTCCATCGACTACAGCCGTTGCGAAGTGCAGTGGGGTGAGCTCGATCCCGTACCCGGATTTTCGCTCTTTTTGCCGCAGCGTCCCCACCCCGAACAAGTGCCCTGCTGGATTACGCGCACCAACCGCGAAATGCACGACCTGATCCTCGCCAATCTGGATCGCTCCCCCATGTACACGGGCGTGATTCAGGGGATCGGGCCCCGGTACTGCCCTTCTATCGAAGACAAGGTCAAGCGCTTCGCCGACAAGGACAGCCATCAGGTGTTCCTGGAACCCGAAGGGCTTGCCGTAAACGAGATTTATCCCAACGGCGTGTCGACAAGCCTGCCCTTTGACGTGCAGATCAAGATGGTTCGGATGATGCCGGGTCTCGAACACGCGCATCTCCTGCGCCCGGGGTATGCGATCGAATACGACTATTACGATCCGCGCGGCCTCAAGAAGAGTCTCGAAACGAAGGCCATGCCCGGTCTTTTCTTTGCCGGGCAGATCAACGGTACGACGGGATACGAAGAGGCGGCCGCCCAAGGGCTGTTGGCCGGCCTCAACGCCGCCCGTTTCGTGCGTGACGAGGAACCCTGGGTGCCCCGCCGCGACGAAGCCTACCTCGGCGTGATGGTCGACGACCTCACGACGCGGGGCGTGACGGAACCCTACCGCATGTTCACGAGCCGTGCCGAATATCGCCTGAGCCTGCGCGAAGACAATGCCGACGAGCGTCTCACCGAAATCGGGCGCTCGCTCGGTCTCGTGAGCGACGAGCGCTACGCCTACTTCGAAGCCAAAAAGAAGGCGGTGGAGTCGACGCTCGAGCGCCTGGGGTCCGTGTGGGTTCATCCCAAGAAACTGCAGGACGGCGAGGACGAGCGCGTCCTTTCCGTGAAGCTCGATCACGAATACAACCTCCGCACGCTCCTTTCCCGTCCGGGCATGGATCTTCGGACGCTCGCCTCGATGAAGCTCGAAGAAGGGGGCGATGTGCTCGACGTCTCCGAGCTCGCCGACGACGTGGTGGAGCAGATCGAAATCGCCGTGAAGTATTCGGGCTACATCGACCGTCAGCGCGCCGAAATCGCCAAGACCCTCGCCAACGAAACCCTTCGCATTCCCGCGGAACTGAATTTCGACGACGTTCCGGGGCTCTCCTTTGAGGTTCGGCAGAAGCTTCGCGCAGTGCAGCCGGAAACGATCGGTCAGGCCTCCCGAATTTCGGGCGTGACGCCCGCCGCCGTGTCGCTTCTCCTCGTGTACCTGAAGCGCAAGTACTACTACAACCGCCAGAAGGGAACCAAGGATCCCTTCAAGGAGACTAAGGAATGACCGCTCGGGAAGAAATGCTCGCCCGCGGGCTCGAAGGACTGGGACTGCCTTCGGACGAACGGACGGTGACGCTCCTCGGACGCTTCGCGGACCTTCTTTTGCGTTGGAACCGCACCTACAATCTGACGGCCATTCGGGAAGAGTCCGAGGTGGTGACGCACCATCTTCTCGATTCGGCCGCTCTCGTGCCGATGATCGCGAAGATTGCGCCCGAAGCGAAGACGCTTCTCGACGTGGGAAGCGGCGGGGGACTGCCCGCCGTTCCGACGGCGCTTCTGCGCCCGGACCTTTCCGTTCATGCGGTCGACACGGTGAAGAAAAAGGTCACCTTTTTGCAGCAGGCTCAGATTGAGCTGGGCCTGAAAAATTTTCGCGCGCATCACGCGCGGGTGGAGAATCTGCGTCTTTCCCCGTTTGACGTGATCACTTCGCGCGCCTTCGCCTCTTTGGCGGACTTCACGAGTCTTACGGAGCACCTTCTGAAGCCTTCCGGCGTTTGGCTCGCCATGAAGGGCGGCGTTCCCGAAGAGGAAATGGCCGCTCTTCCCGATTTCGTAAGGGTTCGGGAAATTCTTCCAATGACGGTGCCCGGACTGCATGAATCCAGACATTTGATCGTTATGGGGCGCAACGAGCGTTGCGGACTGTCATGATTTCAGCCTTTCTCAGTGCCTTCGTTTTCGCGTATTCGACGCTGGTGCCGGTGATCAATCCCTTCAGCGGAGCGATGCTCTTCACCACGATGACGCCTGACGTTCCGGATCGGGACAAAGCGTATGTGGTCAGGCAGATTGCGATTTTCTGTCTGATCATCATGCTCGTGTGTCTCTTTGCCGGACACTTTATTTTGAGTTTCTTCGGCATTTCCGTAGGCGCTCTGCGCGTTGCAGGCGGCTGCGTGCTCTTTGCCGCAGGGTGGAATGCCATGAACGCTCCCGCCCACGACGGAACCGAGGACAATGGTCGGCCGCAACGAATTTATTCGCGCACGCAACTCAAGTCGATGGCCTTTTATCCCTTTACGTTGCCGCTTACCACGGGGCCTGGATGCATTGCCGTGACGGTAGCGATTGGCACGAGTCTCCCGTACGACATTCCGAACATCGCCGGAACCGTCGCCGCAATCATCGCGACGATGGCCACGATTTGGGTTTGCTATCGTTATAGCGACCGCATCAGCAAAGCGGTGGGCACGGCGGGTGCCGACGCGTTGGCTAGAATCATGGCCTTCATCCTGATCTGCTTGGGCGTGTCCGTTTTCTGGCAGGGTTTCTCGGAACTGTGGAAGACCCTGTAAAACCGCGGGAATTGAATCAATTTCGGATGTTCTGATGGCGAAGATTTTTTGCATTGCGAATCAAAAAGGAGGCGTGGGGAAGACCACCACGGCGCTGAATCTTGCTGCTGCATTGGCGCAGAAGAAGCGCCGCGTGTTGTTTGTTGACCTCGATCCGCAGGGAAACGGCACGACGGGCGCGGGATTTGACAAGGGAGAACTATCGGCTTCGGTTTATGAACTCCTTATCGGCACGAAGTTTTTCGACGAGGTTGTTCAGCACGCCGAGTCCGGTTTCGACGTTCTTCCCTCCAATCGGGAACTTGCGGGAGCGGAGGTTGAGCTTGTCGGCATGAAGGACCGCGACGCGCGTTTGCGCGTGGTGCTTGACGCGGTGCGCGACCGCTACGACTACGTGCTGATCGACTGCCCGCCGAGTCTTTCGATGATGACGATGAACGCCCTCTGCGCGGCCGACGGAGTCGTGATTCCCATGCAGTGCGAATACTTTGCGCTTGAGGGACTCACCGATCTCGTGGGGAGCGTGCGCCGCGTGCACGCGGAGAAGAACAAATCGCTTCGCATCATCACGCTTTTGCGCGTAATGTTCGACCCGCGCATTACGTTGCAGCAGCAGGTGAGTGAACAACTCATCAAACATTTCGGCGACAAGGTCTTCGAAACCATCATCCCCCGCAACGTACGCCTCGCCGAGGCGCCGAGCTACGGTAAGCCCGGCGTCGTCTACGACCGTTCAAGCAAGGGGGCGAAGGCCTACCTTGCCTGTGCGGACGAGTTGATTGCGCGGATGGAAGGCAAGCGCGCATGAGGGATGAGCAATGAACAAGAAGGAAAAAAACAAGGGATTGGGGCGCGGCCTCGATGCGCTGTTCGGCGCTCCGCTCTCCGAAGACTGGATGTCTGACGAAAAGGACGGTCTCGCCGTCGAGGAGCTCCGGCTCTCCGAGGTCGCTCCCGGGCGCATGCAGCCGCGTTCGCGCATGGAGCCCGAAGCGCTCGAGGCCTTAGCCGCCTCCATTCGCGAAGAAGGCATTCTGAGTCCCCTCATCGTGCGCAAAACCGACGCGGGCTACGAAATTGTGGCCGGGGAGCGGCGCTATCAGGCCGCCAAGATGATCGGGCTCGAAACCGTCCCCGCCATCGTGAGGGAGCTCGACGATCGGCATGCGCTCGCCGTGGGACTCATCGAAAACATCCAGCGCGAAAATCTCAATCCCATTGAAGAGGCGCTCGGCGTTCGTCGCTTGCAGGAGGAGTTCGGATTGACGCACGAGGAATGCGCCAAGGCGATCGGCCGCTCGCGATCGGCCACCACGAACCTTTTGCGGCTCCTGGGACTCAACGAAGAAGTGCAGGCGATGCTCGCCCGCGGCGAACTCGAGATGGGGCACGCCCGTGCGCTCCTGGCTCTTGAGGGGGCGATGCAGGTGGTCGCCGCCAAGCGCGTCGCGCTCGAGGCGCTTTCGGTGCGGCAGACCGAGAACCTCGTCAAGAAAATGAAGGAAGGCGGCGTGCGCAAGGAACCCAAGAGCCGCGTCGTCATCAAGACGCGCGACGACGAGCGTCTGGAAGAGGCCCTGGCTCACACGCTCGGCACGGTCGTGAAGTTGAGCGCCTCCCCGAAGGGCAAGGGGAAGATCGTCATCGAGTTTTCCAATCTGGAGCAGCTTCAGGGCATCGTCGATCGGATTCAACGATGAGTAGTTCTTTAAGCTTAGTCACTACGACGTAGTTTCGTAACAGAAAGTCCCCCTTCTCCTCTTTTTGACTAATTGTGAAGGGATGCAACAGAACTTTATACTCCATCCGTTTCAAATTTCCCTAGTCTGTGCAAGTCATGTACGTCATTTCTGATATGATGCGCGTTTCTCTTGCGCAGTTCGTCCTGACCTTTTTGGTTGCCGCTCTTTTTGCTGTTTTCGTAGGGCAGGAGGCAGGGGTTTCGGCACTGATCGGCGGGATTGCTTATGCATTTCCGACGGCGCTTTTCGCGCTTTATTTGGTGACCGCGGGACGAAGAACTTCGGGACGGTTCAGTCCGTACCGGGTACTCGTAGGGGAATTTGTAAAGATCTTGGCGGTCCTGCTCATTTTGGGCTTGAGCGTCAAGTACTACGAAAACTTGTATTGGCCCGGCTGGATTCTCGGAATCGTGGTCGTCGTCAATGCAAACTTTATCGTGCTGTTCAAGAGAAACTAAGGATCGGTATCCATGGCAACCAACGCCCCTACCGCTACTGAGTACATTCAACACCATATGGCGCATCTGTCTTCCATGAAGCAGGGCGTCATTGTTGATTTTTCCGTGCTGAACTACGACACCATCTTCTTCTCCATTTTGATGATGGTCGTCATGTTCTTCCTCTTGAGAGCCGGTGCCAAAAATGCAACCTCCGGAGTTCCTGGTAAGGTGCAGTGCGCGGTGGAAATGCTTGTGGAAATGGTGAACAACCAGGCCAAAAGCATCGTCCACGGCGACCGTACCTATATCGCTCCGCTTGCATTGACCGTGTTCTGCTGGGTCACGTTGATGAACTCCATCGACTTGATTCCGGTGGATCTGTTCCCGATGATTGCGGGCTGGTTCGGCCTGCATTATCTCCGTCCGTTGCCCACGGCCGACCTGAACGGCACGCTGGGGATCTCCTTCGGCGTGTTGCTCTTGATGTTCTACTACGGCATCAAGGTCAAGGGCGCGACGGGCTTCGTCGTGGAACTCTTTACGGCTCCGTTCGGCAAGAACCCGCTGCTTTGGCCGTTCAATCTTCTTTTGAACCTGATTGAATATCTGGCCAAGTTCGTTTCTCTGGGCATGCGACTTTTCGGCAACATGTACGCCGGCGAGTTGTTGTTCTTCCTTCTTGCCTTGCTGGGGGGCTTCGCTCTCGAATTCGGGCCCATCGGGGCTGCGAGTGCCGGACTCGGCCAGATCGCCGCTGGGTTGGTCTGGTGGCTTTTCCACGTTCTGATCGTTCTGTTGCAGGCGTTCATCATGATGATGCTCACGCTTGTCTACATCGGTCAGGCCCACAGTAGCCATTAATTAGGCATAACATCTTTTCTTTTTCACTACTCCCTTTTTTCTTTCGGTTTAGGAGTTCTTTCAAATGACCAACGTCGCTCTCGTTGCTCTTGCCTGCGGTCTTATCGTGAGTCTTGGTGCCGCTGGTGCTTCCATCGGTATCGCCATCATGGGCGCTAAGTACCTTGAATCGGCCGCTCGTCAGCCGGAACTCATGGAACCCCTTCAGACGAAGATGTTCCTTCTCGCCGGTCTTATCGACGCCGCCTTCCTTATCGGTGTCGGTATCGCCATGATGTTCGCCTTTGCCAACCCCTTCGTCGGTTAATTCTTTCCGGCGCGAAAGTTACAACGTCTTTTTCTTAATGACGACGAGGCTGCGCTGAATCCTTTTCTTTTCGCCGCGGCCTCGTAACGGGGTTCAATAATGAATATCAATGCCTCTCTGTTTGTACAGATGGTCGTGTTCTTCCTTGGTGCCTGGATCACCATGAAGTACATCTGGCCGCCGTTGATCAATGCGATCGAAGAGCGGCAGAAGCAAATTGCAGACGGGCTCGCCGCCGCCAACAAGGGCGAACGCGCGCTGGCCGTCGCCACGGAGCAGGGCAAGGCGATTGAAGCCGATGCTCGCGCCCGTGCTTCCAATCTTGTGGCCGACGGCGAAAAGCTGGGTCAGAAGATTGTCGAGGACGCCAAGGCCCAGGCTCAGATCGAAGCCGACCGCATTCTCGAAGCCGCTCGCGCGGAAGCCGCCCAGGAAATGGAGCGTGTTCGCGAACAGCTCCGCAGTCAGGTTGCGGTGCTCGCCGTCGCCGGTGCCGAACAAATTTTGGCCCGCGAAGTGGACAAAACGGTTCATGCTCAGTTGCTTGAACAATTGAAGGCGAAGCTCTGATTATGGCTGAACTTTCGACGATTGCGCGCCCCTACGCCTCGGGCCTCATGAAGGCCCTTCAGGAACGTAAGGCCGGCGCTGATGAAGTGGCGGAGGTGCTCCAGGCGCTGCAGGCGATTTGTGCCGTTGCGCAGGACCCTCAGGTCGCCACGTTGGTGGGCGATCCGAAACTGACTGACGATCAACTTTTCAATCTGATCGAGGATGCTTGTGGCGGCTCCCTTCCCAAGGACGCCGCGAATCTTCTTCGAGTGGTGGTGGAAAACGATCGTCTGGAAGTGATGCCGGAAATCGCTCGTCAGTTCCATGAACTGAAGAATTTGTCCGAGGGCGTCGCCGACGTCCACATCGAGACGGCCTTCGAGCTCAGCGATGAAGAGCTCAAGGGGCTTTTGGACAAGCTTGCATCGAAGTTCCCGGGAGTGAAACTCACGCCCATCGTTCGTGTTAATCCCGAACTGATCGGCGGTGTGGCGGTAACGGTCGGCGACCAAGTGATCGATGCGACGGTCCGCACCCGTCTCGAGCAGATGAAAACGATGCTCACCGCTTAAAAAATTCGGAGCTGTAAGATGCAACTCAATCCTAGTGAAATCAGCGATCTGCTGAAGAAGCGTATCGAAGGCCTCGGCGTTTCCGCTGATCTTCGCACCCAAGGCACCGTAGTTTCGGTGACCGACGGTATTTGCCGTGTTCACGGTCTCAGCGACGTGATGCAGGGCGAAATGTTGGAATTCCCCAACAACACCTACGGCCTGGCTCTCAACCTTGAGCGCGATTCCGTCGGTGCCGTTATTCTCGGTAATTACGAACACATTTCCGAAGGCGACGTGGTCAAGACCACCAAGCGCATTCTTTCCGTTCCCGTCGGCCGCGCTCTGATCGGCCGCGTGGTCAACGCCCTCGGTCAGCCGATCGACGGCAAGGGCCCGATCCAGACGGAAGAATACGACGTGGTGGAAAAGGTCGCCCCGGGCGTGATTGATCGTCAGTCGGTTTCGCAGCCGGTTCAGACGGGTCTGAAGTCCATCGACGCCATGGTGCCGATCGGACGCGGCCAGCGCGAACTGATCATTGGTGACCGTCAGACGGGTAAGACCGCCGTGGCCATCGACACGATCATCAACCAGAAGGGCAAGGACCTCATCTGCGTTTACGTCGCCATCGGCCAGAAGGCCTCGACGATTGCGAACGTCGTTCGCAAGCTCGAAGAATCCGGCGCCATGGCCTACACGATCGTCGTGGCCGCCACGGCTTCCGAATCGGCCGCCATGCAGTACATCGCTCCGTACGCCGGCGCCACGATGGGCGAATACTTCCGCGACCGCGGTGAAGACTCCCTCATCGTCTACGACGACTTGACCAAGCAGGCCTGGGCTTATCGCCAAATCTCCCTGCTGCTGCGTCGTCCGCCGGGACGTGAAGCCTATCCTGGCGACGTCTTCTACCTGCACAGCCGTCTGCTCGAACGTGCCGCCCGCGTGAACCCCGACTACGTCGAACGCTTCACCAAGGGTGCCGTCAAGGGCAAGACCGGTTCGATGACGGCTCTGCCGATCATTGAAACGCAGGCCGGTGACGTGACCGCCTTCGTGCCGACCAACGTGATTTCGATTACGGACGGTCAGATCTTCTTGGAAACCGACCTCTTCAACGCCGGTATCCGCCCCGCTATCAACCCGGGTATTTCCGTGTCCCGCGTCGGTGGCGCCGCTCAGACGAAGATCATCAAGAAGCTCGGCGGTGGCGTTCGTCTCGCCCTGGCTCAGTACCGTGAACTGGCTGCCTTCGCGCAGTTCGCTTCCGACCTCGACGAAGCGACCCGCAAGCAGCTCGAACGCGGCCGCGTCGTGACCGAACTCATGAAGCAGCCTCAGTACCAGCCTCTGCAGGTTTGGGAAGAAGCGCTCGTGCTCTACTCCGTCAACATCGGCGCTTACGACGATGTGGCGGTGGCCGATGCCCTGCGTGTTGAACGCGGCATGCGCGAATACGTCAAGACGCACTATCCCCAGCTCGTCGAATCGATCGAAGCCAAGAAGGAACTCGTCAAGGAAGACGAAGCCGTTCTGAAGAGCGCGATCGAAGAGTTCAAGAAGTCTGGCGCTTACTAAGCGTTTAACCGATCTTAGAGGACCAAAAATCCATGCCTAGTACTAAGGAAATTCGCGGGAAGATCAAGAGCGTACACAATACGCGCAAGATCACCAAAGCGATGGAAATGGTTGCGGCCTCGAAGATGCGCAAGGCGCAGGATCGGATGCATGAAGCTCGTCCCTACGGCGATAAGATTCGCCTGATCTGCTCGCATCTGGCTCAGTCCCGTACGGAATATCATCATCCGTTCCTCGCCGAAGATAAGGGCGCCAACAAGAAAGTCGGTCTGATCCTCGTGACGACCGACAAGGGGTTGGCCGGTCCTTTGAATACCAACATCCAGCGTCTGGTCCTTCAGCAGATCAAGACCTGGACCGCCGAAGGCAAGAAGATCGAAGCCACGGCGATTGGTAACAAGGGACTCGGCTTCCTTCAGCGCCTGAACATGCCCGTGGTCAGCCAAGTCGTTCAGCTTGGCGACCACCCCAACCTCGATCGTCTAATCGGCGCCATTACGGTGCAGATTCAGGCGTACATGGAAGGAAAGGTTGATTCTGTGCATCTGGCCTACTCGCGTTTCATCAATGCCATGAAGCAGGAACCGGTCATTGAACAGTTGCTGCCCATCACGGACCGGATGCTCGACGCTCCGGACGAAAAACGCGATTACTCGTGGGACTATCTCTACGAGCCCGACGCCCAATCCGTTCTCGACGACCTTCTGAAGCGTTACGTTGAGGCTTTGATTTATCAGGCGGTTGCCGAAAATATGGCTTCGGAACAGAGCGCCCGTATGGTGGCCATGAAGGCCGCTTCGGACAATGCCAAGAAGCTCATTGACGAACTGCAACTCGTCTACAACAAGACCCGTCAGGCCGGCATTACCAAGGAAATCACCGAAATCGTCGGTGGTGCCGCCGCCGTGTCTTAACGAAACAAGTATCGATAACTGAGGAAATCCCATGAGTATCGGACAGATCGTTCAGGTTATCGGCGCCGTGGTGGACATCGAGTTCACCGGCGGTGAGATGCCTAAGATTTACGAAGCCCTCGTCCTCGAACAGGATGAGAGCAACACCCTGGCCGAAGCCGGCCTCACCTTCGAAGTCCAGCAGCAGCTCGGCGACGGCGTGGTTCGTACCATCGCCATGGGCTCTTCGGAAGGTCTGCAGCGCGGCATGAAGGTCAAGAGCACGGGCCGCGGCATTTCCGTTCCGGTCGGCCCCAAGACCCTCGGCCGCATCATGGACGTTCTGGGTCGCCCGATCGACGACGCCGGTGAAATCGGCGCCGACGAATACCGCGAAATTCACCGCGAAGCCCCGAAGTTCGACGAACTCTCCCCGTCCGTCGACCTCTTGGAAACCGGCATTAAGGTTATTGACCTGATCTGCCCGTTCGCCAAGGGCGGTAAGGTCGGCCTCTTCGGCGGTGCCGGTGTGGGCAAGACCGTCAACATGATGGAGCTCATCAACAACATCGCCAAGCAGTACGGCGGTTACTCCGTGTTTGCCGGCGTGGGCGAACGTACCCGTGAAGGTAACGACTTCTACCACGAAATGGGCGAATCGAAGGTTCTCGACAAGGTGGCCATGGTGTTCGGTCAGATGAACGAACCCCCGGGCAACCGTCTGCGCGTCGCCCTGACGGGTCTGACGATGGCCGAAGCCTTCCGTGACGAAGGCCGCGACATCCTGCTCTTCGTGGACAACATCTACCGCTACACCCTGGCCGGTACCGAAGTGTCCGCCCTGCTCGGCCGTATGCCGTCCGCCGTGGGCTACCAGCCGACGCTGGCCGAAGAAATGGGTAAGCTGCAGGAACGCATCGCGTCGACGAAGACCGGCTCCATTACGTCGATTCAGGCCGTGTACGTGCCTGCCGACGACTTGACCGACCCGTCGCCTGCGACGACCTTCGGCCACTTGGACGCCACGGTCGTTCTGTCGCGTGACATCGCGGCCCTCGGCATTTACCCCGCCGTGGACCCGCTCGACTCCACGAGCCGTCAGGTTGACCCGAACATCATCGGCGAAGAACACTACAAGGTTTGCCGCCGCGTTCAGGAAACTCTGCAGCGCTACAAGGAACTCCGCGACATCATCGCCATTCTCGGTATGGACGAACTCGCTCCGGAAGACAAGATGACGGTTATGCGCGCCCGTAAGATCCAGCGCTTCCTGTCGCAGCCCTTCCACGTTGCCGAAGTCTTTACCGGCGCCCCGGGCAAGTACGTTCCCCTTAAGGAAACGATCCGCGGCTTCAAGATGATCGTCGACGGCGAATGCGACGAGCTTCCCGAACAGGCTTTCTACATGGTCGGTACCATCGACGAAGCCTTCGAAAAGGCCAAGACTCTCAAGTAATGCTTGTCGGGCCGAGCAATCGGCCCGCATAAGCGCCCGACAAACGGAGCAACATGTATGGCTACTCTTAAAGTCGACGTCGTCAGCGCCGAAGAAAGCATTTTCTCCGGTGAAGCTGAGTTCGTCTCGCTGCCCGGTAAGTCTGGCGAATTGGGGATTCTGCCCGGACACCTTCCGCTCATTACGCTTGTGAAGCCCGGCTTCGTCCGTATCCGTACGGGCAAGGAGGTTGAAGAAGTGTTTGTTGCGGGCGGTGTTCTGGAAGTGCAACCGCATCACGTGACGGTGTTGGCCGATACGGCGATTCGTACCAAGGACCTCGACGAGGCCAAGGCTGCGAAGGCGCTCGAAGAAGCCCGCGCGCAACGTGCTCAGGTTACCGGTGAACTCGCGATTGCCAAACTCGAAGCCGAAATGTCCGCCATGGCGGCTCAGTTGGCGGCGATCAAGAAGATTCGTCAGCGCCAGCATCATTGATCGAGGGCGCTCGATCGGAAAAACGGAGTTCTCCCGAAAGGGATGGACTCCGTTTTTTTTTCGGACGCACGGTCGATTTGCGGTAGGATTACGGGTATGACGTGCGGGTTTCCGCAACACTGAATGGAGAGGCAAAAATGAGCGATGTTAAGGTATTGGTAACGACGGACGGTTCTAATTTGAGTGAGCAGGCCGTCGATACGGCCGTCAAACTTGCCAAGGCGTTGGGCGGTTCCCTCGTCGGCGTGACCGTCGTTGTCGCTCCTCCTCCCGCCGGCGGCTTCGAATGTGAAGATCCCGCGGTTCGCGAGCGTCTGACGAAGATCTCCGATAAGGCCCGCGAGGGCGGCGTGGAATGCGAAATCGTGGCGGAACACGCCGGTACGGTTTGGGAAGGCATTCTCGAGTGCGCGCATCGCCTCGATGTGGACTACATCGTCATGGCGAGCCGCGGCTTGGGCTCCTTCGGTTCGCTTCTTCTCGGCAGCGAAACGCAGAAGGTTCTTCATCAGGCGGACCGCCCGGTTCTGGTTGTTCGCTGAACCGCAACGGATTTCGTTTGACTGCAGAGGCTTCTTCCCCTCGGGGCGGAAGCCTCTTTTCTGTCACTTGGCTTTGACGGCGAGGGCGGCCAGAGCGTTTTCGCCGCAGCGTACCGCGACGCGTTTCTCCCGGCTGGTTTCGCCCGCGATCAGCGTGACGCCGGACTTGGCGATGCCGAGAGACTTGGCGAGAAACTGCACGAGCACCTGATTGGCCTTTCCGTCCACGGGCGGCGCAGCCAGTGCGATCTTGAGTTTTTCGCCGTACAGACCGACCACCGCGGTGCGTTTCGCACCGGGCTGCACGTGAAGCGATAAAACGAAGGTTTGCGCGTCTTTTCGTTGCACCCAGGGGGTGTTGCCGGCCGGCGTATCGAGGTTTTCCTTCATTTTTCTATCCTTCTTCCTAATTTCATCATGCAACCGATCAACGACTGCTTCCTGCGTGCGCTTCGTCGCGAAAAGACCGATTTTACGCCCCTTTGGCTCATGCGCCAGGCGGGCCGTTATCTGCCCGAATACTGCGAAACCCGTGCGCGTGCGGGCAGCTTCATGGGACTTGCCAAGAACCCCGACTACGCGACGGAAGTCACGCTGCAGCCGATTGATCGCTATGGTCTCGACGCGGCCATCCTCTTTTCCGACATTCTGACGATTCCCGACGCCATGGGCCTCGGCCTCTCCTTCCGTCAGGGGGCAGGCCCCGTCTTCGAGCGTCCCGTCCAGACGGAAGAGGCCGTGCGCAATCTCTACGTGCCCGACCCTGCCGGGGAACTGCGCTACGTCACCGACGCCGTTACGAGCATTCGCCGCGCACTCAACAACCGCGTGCCGCTCATCGGTTTCTCCGGCTCTCCCTTCACCCTCGCCTGCTACATGGTGGAGGGTCGCGGCAGCCGCGACTTCCGCACCGTCAAGACGATGATGTACCGTCGTCCCGATCTCTTCGAGAAGATCCTTGAAGTGAACGCCGAAGCGGTCGCCGTTTACCTCAACGCCCAGATCAAGGCCGGGGCGCAGGCTGTTCAGATCTTCGACACCTGGGGCGGCATGCTCGCCGACGGTGATTTCCAGCGCTTCTCGCTTCGCTACACGAAGAAGGTCGTCGACGCGCTCATCAAGGAAAACGACGGCGCCCGCGTGCCGAGCATCGTCTTTACGAAGGGCGGCGGCGAATGGCTCGAAGACATCGCCTCGATCGGCTGCGATGCCGTCGGTCTCGATTGGACGACGAACATCTCGCGCGCCCGCCGCGTCGTCGGAGACCGCGTCGCCCTGCAGGGCAATCTCGATCCCTTCGTGCTCTTCGGCAGTGAAGAAGCCATCCGCCGCGAAGTGCGCCGCGTGCTCGACGGCTACGGCGAAGTGGGCGCGGGCGGCCACGTCTTCAACCTCGGCCACGGCATCAATCAGTTCACTCCGGTCGAGAGCGTGCAGATCGTGGCGGACGAAGTGCATGAATACAGCCGCCGTTATCACGGATAATATCCGTCGATTCTTTTGCCGCGAACCCCGGCGAACGGAGTTTTGCACAGGGGTCGAAAAGAGTTGACAAATGAAGAAAAAAGGGCGGGAGTTATCTTCTCGTCCTTTTTTCATCTTCCTCTATTCATTGCGGCAGAAGCTAAGAGGTTTGATGTGCCTCTGTGAAACACCTTGGTGTTTCACAGGTTCTGACCGGAAAAGGAAGTTCGTCGAAATCCTCTTAATCCACAAAGTTATCCACAACCGCTGAGGAGCCATGAAAAGCAACGACCTGATCGCCAAGGTGATCGTCGACGTGCCCACCCTCGGGGAACTCGACTACAAGGTTCCCGAGGACATGCTCGTCGCGCTCGGAGACCGAGTGCTCGTCACGCTCGGCAGACGCCGCGTGGTCGGGATCGTCGTAAACCTCGTGCGGGGGTCGGAGATTGCGCAGAATCGTCTGCGCAGCGTCACGGCCGTCCTGAACGACATTCCTCCCCTGCCCAGCGAATGGCTACGCCTCACGCGTTTTGCGGCGGGCTACTATCAGCGCTCCTGGGGGGAGGCCGCGCTCTCGGGACTGCCTCTTTTCCTGAAGCGCGCGCCGGGGAAGCGACAGGCCGCCGTGATGGAACGGATGAGAAAGCCCCTCGAGAGCGGCGGTCGGCCGGTGGATGTGCCGGAATTGAACGACGAGCAGAAAACGGTGCTCGACGAACTGAATCGGGCCGAGCACTTTAAAACTTTCCTTCTCTTCGGCGTGACGGGATCGGGTAAAACCGAGGTGTACCTGCGGTGGATGGAGGAGACGCTTCGCCGCAAAGCGGACGGCCAGATTCTCTTTCTCGTCCCCGAAATCAATCTGACGCCGCAGTCGGTGGACCGGATTCGGAGCCGCTTTCCCGAGAGAACCGTGGCCGTTTTGCACTCCGAACTCTCCGACGGAGAACGGGCGCGAAACTGGCTGGCCGTCCACGAAGGGCGGGCCGACATTCTCGTGGGCACCCGCACCGCCGTCTTTGCGAGCTTCAAACATCTCGCCCTCGTGATCGTGGACGAGGAGCACGACGGCTCCTACAAGGCGGGGGACGGACTGCGGTTTTCCGCGCGGGATCTCGCCGTCTGGCGGGGAAAGGCCAACGACGTTCCCGTACTGCTCGGTTCCGCCACGCCTTCGCTCGAATCGTGGATGAAGGCTTCGGCGGGACAGTACAAGCTTCTCACCATGGCGCACCGCGCGTCGGGTCGCGCCGTGCTGCCCGAGGTTACGCTCACGGATCCGCCGGAGAAGGGATCCCGCCGTTCGCTCACCGACTTCACCGTCTCCGCCATGACGAAGGTGCTCGAGGCGGGGCGGCAGGTGCTCGTCTTCATCAACCGCCGCGGCTATGCGCAGGTTTTGAGCTGTCCGAGCTGCAATTGGGTGAGTTCCTGCCGGCACTGCTCCACCTTCACGGTCTTTCACAAGAGCGACCGCTCGCTCGTCTGTCACCACTGCGGTTGGCGCAGCAAGGTTCCCGAAGCCTGTCCCGTCTGCGGAAACGTCGACATCCTGCCCCGGGGCAGCGGGACGGAGAGAATCTTCGAAGAGCTGGAGATCCGCTTTCCCGGAAAGCGCGTCCTTCGCATCGACCGCGACAGCGTCTCGCGAAAGCACGAGGCCGAAGAAGCCTTCGCCAAGGTGCATGCGGGCGAGGTGGACATTCTCGTCGGAACGCAGATGGTCGCCAAGGGACACGACTTTCGCAACGTGGGACTCGTCGTGATCCTCAACGCCGACGCTCAGCTTCTGAGTCCCGCGACGCGCGCTAGGGAAATGCTCTTTGCGACGCTCATGCAGGTGGCCGGCCGCGCCGGGCGCCACGGCGAAGCCGGCCGCGTGGTGATTCAGACGCGCTTTGCGACGGATCCCTTCTTCGAGGCGCTCGCAAAGCAGGACTACCGATTGTTTGCCGATGCGCTCCTCGACGTGCGTCGGGAGAACTTTCTCGTGCCCTTCACGCACCAGGCGCTCCTTACGGCGCAGGCGCCCACGCTCGCGCAGTCGCTTCGATTCCTCGAAGATGTGGCCGAAGCGGGCCACGCTCTCGAGGGGGACGCAGTGCGCATCTACGATCCGGTTCCCATGAACATCGTGCGTCTTAAGGAATTGGAGCGCGCGCAGCTTCTCGTCGAGTGCGACGACCGACCGGCCCTCAACCGCTTCCTTCGCGCCTGGCAGTCGACTTTCCGCGCGCCCGCGGGGGTGCAGTGGACCTTGGAAGTGGATCCCGCGGAGGTCTGATCGGCGGAAAGGATCCGAGGGCCGCGTGACGGGTTTCACGTTAGGTGGTTGATTCTTGTCGTGGGAACAAAGGTCGGAAAATTTTGCGTCGAAAGAGGACTTTTCGCTATAATTCACCTCCTCTCCACGTGGTGAAATGGATATCATGCGGCCCTCCGAAGGCCGCGTTACAGGTTCGATTCCTGTCGTGGGGACCATTTCGATCCGTCTCGAGTTCTGATTCGAAGAAGCTGTCCCGGCGCCGAGTGCGGTGTCGGGTTTTTGTTTTTTTAGCGGGGTGAAAGCATGCTGGTTCCCGAATCCGTAACGGTCTCCCAGAACGGGACCCGGGTGGAGTTGACCTATCCAGGCGAAGCGCCGGTCGTACTGAGCGCTGAATTTCTTCGTGTCCATTCCCCTTCGGCCGATGTCCAGGGACATACCCCCGACGAGGCCGTGCTGCAGGTCGGCAAGGCCGACGTCCGCATCGAAGGAGTTGAACCGGTGGGACTCTACGCCCTGAAGCTCGTTTTTTCCGACGGTCACGACAGCGGTCTCTACAGCTGGGATTACCTGCGCCGCCTCGCGACGGAACACGACCGGCTTTGGGAGGAGTACCTCCGGGCTCTGAAGGAAAAGGGCGCTTCGCGCGACCCGAACGACCCCGCCAACGCGCCTTTCCAGCCCAAACCCCGTCACACCTGTTCGCACGCCTGAGAGCCAGTGAAGATGTCCAACGAAAAGATTTCGGAAAAGCCCCAAGAGGAAAACGCCTCCCACAAGATTGACTTCGGCTACCAACTCGTCGAAGAAGACAAGAAGGCCGATCAGGTCCGCGAGGTGTTCGACAGCGTCGCCGCCAAATACGACGTCATGAACGACGTGCTCAGCTGGGGCTTTCACCGTTGGTGGAAGTTCGTCTGCGTGCGCCGCGCCGCGGTGCAGCCGGGCATGAAGGTGCTCGACATCGCGAGCGGCACGGGGGACCTCGCCCTGAAGTTCGCCAAGAGCGCGGGCGCGGGGAACGTGACGGCGAGCGACATCAACCATGAAATGCTCGCCATCGGCGCCAAGCGCCTGCGAGAAGCGGGCCTGCCTTCGCCCGTCGTGGAGGCCGACGCCGAAGCGCTTCCCTTCGCCGACAACACCTTCGACGTGGTGACGGTTTCGTTCGGCGTGCGCAATATGACGCACAAGGATCGGGCGCTCGCGGAAATGCACCGCGTCCTCAAGCCGGGCGGACGCCTTCTCGTGCTCGAATTCTCCCGTTGCTGGAAGATCATTCGCCCCTTCTACGACTTTTACTCCTTCAGCGTCATGCCGCACCTAGGCCAGATGATTGCGGGGGACGCCGATTCCTACCGCTATCTCGCCGAATCCATCCGCATGCACCCCGATCAGGAAACCTTCGCGGGCATGATGCGCGCGGCTGGGTTTGCCGAGGTGACCTACGAGAACTTCACCTTCGGCATCTGCGCTTTGCATATTGGTACGAAATCTTCGGCCTCCTGATCGGGCGGGGTCGACGAGATCGTTTACCATCAGCATTCCCGGTTCGCTTCGGCGGACCCTTTCTTCACCGTTACTGATACGTGAACCGAACCGTGAAAAACTTTCTGGCCGCTTTTGTTCTTTGTCTCGGTCTGATGACCGCCTCCGTGGATGCCGATGCCGCCCGCCGTTTCGGCGGTGGCGGCAGTTTCGGGCGTTCCGCGCCGACCTTCTCGCAAAAGGCCGCTCCCTCGGCGCCGGGGGTGCAGCAGCGTGCGAATCAGGCCCGTCCGCAACAGCAGCAACAGCAGACGCGCCCGCAGCAGGCTCCGCAGCAGCGTCCCTCCATGATGCGAAGCGTCCTCACCGGCCTTGCCGCCGCCCTCGGGATCTCCGCCCTGCTCTCCATGCTCGGACTCGGCGGCGCCGAAATGGCGAGCCTCGTGATGGGGGCGATTCTCGCCGTGGTGGCCTTCTTCGCCATCCGTTTCCTGCTCGGCGCCTTCCTCGGCCGCAAGACCGCGACGGTGCGCGGCGCGCCGGTGGAAATGCCGCGCGAACCCGTGCGTCCCGCCGAGCCCGAACGCCCCGCCGAACCCCTTCGTTCCTCGCCCGTCGAACCGATGCGCGAAGAGCCCGTTCGCCGCGGCAGCGTGATGGATGAATTCCGCTCGGGCCGCTTCGGCGCTGCGCCCGAAGAGGCGGTCGCCGCGGATGCCGGCACGGCCGACATCACGCCCGACGACTTCGACCGCGAAGCCTTCCTGCGCGTGGCGAAGGAAAACTTCGTGAAGTTCCAGAAGGCTTGGGACACGGGCAACGTGATCGAACTCTCCGACTTCACGACGCAGGATCTCTTCATCGAGATCACGCACGCCCTGCGCGAGCGCGGTGCGCAGAACTACGAAACGACCGTCCTGCAGCTCGACAATCAGCTCGTGGGCATCGCCCAGCAGGGCGATGAGTACGTGGCCGTCGTGCACTTCACCGGCAAGCTCTCCGTGAGCGGCGAAGAGGAAGTCGTCGACGACGATTGGATCCTCACGAAGCCCGTGAACAAGGAAGGCGGTTGGCTGCTCGCCGGCGTGTCCGGCAAGGCCTGAGCCTGACGCTTTTTCCCTTCAAAGGACCCGGAGCCGACCCGTTCGGCGCCGGGTCTTTCCGTTTTCAGGGACCCTTTGTAACAAGGGATGACCCCACGGAAAGCCCAGAAGGGTGCGGGGACGCCCTCTGATAAAATGCCCTTCCGACACAAGAACGGATCCCCCGGCCGCCGATCGGCGCGGTCGCGAGGGTGTTTTCGGAGCTATTCATGAACATCGTGATTCTCGCCGCCGGCATGGGAAAGCGCATGCATTCCGTATTGCCGAAGGTGCTGCAGCCGCTCGCGGGCCGTCCCATGCTCGAGCACGTGCTGGAAGCGACGTCCGGTTTTTCCTCGTCTCCCCGCGTCGTGGTCGTGGGACATCGGGCCGAAGACGTGAGGGCCCGCTTCGGCGGCCGCGACGACGTGACCTTCGCACTGCAGGAGCCGCAGCTCGGCACCGGACACGCCCTCAAGGTGGCTTTCGACAGCCTGGATCCCTCCGACCCGAAGACGCTGGTGTGCCTCGGCGACGTGCCGCTTCTCTCGCGTGAAACGATCGCCGCGATGCAGGAAGAGGCTTCCGGACAGGACCTGGTTCTGCTGACGGTGGAGCTTCCCGATCCGACGGGATACGGCCGCATCGTGCGCGACGAATTCGGGCGCGTCACGGCCATCGTGGAGGAAAAGGATGCCACGGTTCAGGAAAAGGCTATCCGCGAGGTGAACACGGGCATCATGGTGCTTCCGACCGACCGTCTCGAGCGCTGGCTCTCGAACCTCTCCAACGAGAACGCCCAGGGCGAATACTATCTGACGGACGTGATCGGGCTCGCCGCGGCGGAAAACGCCACGATCTCCACCGTTCATCCTCGCCACGTCTATGAAGTGGAGGGCGTGAACTCCAAGGTTCAGCTCGCCCGACTCGAACGCATGTGGCAGCGCGCGCAGGCGCATCAGCTCCTCGAAGACGGGGTGACGCTCCTCGATCCCGAACGCATCGACATCCGCGGACGCCTCACCTGCGGCCGCGACGTGGAAATCGACGTCGGTTGCGTGTTCGAGGGTGACGTCGTGCTCGAAGACAAGGTTCGCGTGGGCGCCTATTGCGTCCTCAAGGACACGGTTGTGCGCCGCGGGACGGAGATTCTTCCCTTCACGCACAGCGACGGCGCCGAAGTGGGCGAAGACTCCCGCATCGGTCCCTACAGCCGGCTTCGCCCGGGCGCGAAGTTGGCCGGGGAAAATCACATCGGCAACTTCGTGGAAATCAAGAAGTCTTCCGTCGGCTCGCAGAGCAAGATCAATCACCTCTCCTACGTGGGAGACGCCGAAGTGGGCGCGCGCGTGAACATCGGCGCGGGAACGATCACCTGCAATTACGACGGGGTCAACAAATTCAAAACCGTGATCGGCGACGACGCCTTCATCGGTTCGGACACGCAGCTTGTGGCCCCCGTCACGGTGGGTGCCGGGGCGACGCTCGGGGCCGGGACGACGCTCACCCGCAACGCGCCCGAAGGAAAGCTCACGCTTTCCCGAGCGAAACAGATGACGGTGGAGCACTGGGTGCGCCCGACGAAAAAACACTAAGGAGAAGAAATTATGTGCGGCATTGTGGCTGCGGCGAGTCGCCGCGACATCGTTCCCACGCTCGTGGAAGGGCTTCGCCGTTTGGAATACCGCGGCTACGACTCCTGCGGCGTGGCCGTTCTCCACGAAGGCGGTCTGCGGCGCGCCCGCAGCGTGGCCCGCGTGAAGGAACTCAGCGAACAGATCCGCAAGGAAGCGCTCACGGGCACCACGGGGATCGCGCACACGCGTTGGGCGACGCACGGCGCGCCCGCCGTCTGCAACGCGCATCCGCATTTTTCCGGAAACCGCATCGCGCTCGTTCACAACGGCATCATCGAGAATTACGAAGAACTGCGCGCGGAACTCCTCGAAAAGGGCTACGAATTTCAGAGTCAGACCGATACCGAGGTCCTGACGCACTACATTCACGAGAAGGTGAAGTCGGCTTCCTCGCTTCTCGACGGCGTGATGGCCGCCCTGCCGCAGCTGCGCGGCAGCTACGCCATCGCCGTGATCGACGCCAAGGAACCCGGTCACGTCGTCGTGGCCCGTCAGGGTTCGCCCCTGGTGCTCGGGCTCGGAGAAGGGGAAAACTTCGCCGCCTCGGACGCCATGGCCGTCGCCGGCATCACGGACCGCTTCGTCTACCTCGAGGAGGGCGACGTGGGCGAAATCACGATCGACGACTGGAAGGTCTTCCGCCGTACGGAAGAGGGCGGCTACGCGCCCGCCGACCGTCCGGTCAAGGTCGTGCATGCCTACTCGGGCGCCGTGGAGCTCGGGCCCTATCGTCATTACATGCAGAAGGAAATCTTCGAGCAGCCGCGCGCCATCGCCGACACGCTCGAAGGCGTGATGGGCGTGACGCCGCGTCTTTTCGGCGAAAAGGCCGAGGCGATCTTCCCCGAAGTCCGCCGACTCCTGTTTCTTGCCTGCGGCACGTCCTACTATGCGGCGCTCACGGCCAAGTACTGGATCGAAGAGCTCGCGCAGCTTCCCTGCGACGTCGAAATCGCGAGCGAATACCGTTATCGTGCCTCGGTGCCCGATCCCGACACGCTCGTCGTGACGATTTCGCAGTCGGGCGAGACCGCGGACACGCTCGCCGCTCTGCGGCACGCCCGCGACGAACTCGGCATGAAGAAGACCCTCACCATCTGCAACGTGGCCACCTCCATGATGGTCACCGAGTGCGAACTCGCCTACGTGACGCGCGCGGGCGTGGAAGTGGGCGTCGCTTCGACCAAGGCCTTCACGACGCAGTTGACGGCGCTCTATCTGCTCGCCCTCACGCTCGCCAAGGTGAACGGCCGTCTCGACGCCGAGACGGAGGATGCGGAACTGAAGCGTTTGCGCCACATTCCGACGGCGCTCGGCGCGGTGCTCGCCCTCGAACCGCAGGTGATGGCTTGGGCGGAACATTTTGCCTCCAAGCCCCACGCTCTCTTCCTCGGGCGCGGCATGCACTATCCGATCGCCCTCGAAGGCGCGCTCAAACTCAAGGAAATCAGCTACATCCACGCGGAAGCCTATCCCGCGGGCGAACTCAAGCACGGGCCGCTCGCGCTCGTCGACAAGGAAATGCCCGTCGTGACGGTGGCGCCCAACGACGAACTGCTTGAAAAGCTCAAGAGCAACATGCAGGAAGTGCGTGCGCGCGGCGGGGAACTCTACGTCTTCGCCGACGGCGATTCGCAGATCGAGGCCAAGGAGGGCGTGCACGTCATTCGTCTTCCGGAAAACTACGGCCGCCTCTCGCCGGTTCTCCACGTCGTGCCGCTGCAGCTTCTCGCCTATCACACGGCGTTGCAGCGCGGAACCGACGTCGACAAGCCCCGCAATCTCGCCAAGAGCGTGACGACGGAGTAAGGAGGGCGTTCGGCGCGGTGCGCCTTTCGCTTCAGGGGAGCCTTCGGGCTCCCTTTTTCATGGGCGTCTCAGGCGCCCGCCATGAAGGTGCGGATGCCCGAACCCACGAACTGCACGCCGATGCAGATGAGGATAAAGCCCATGAGCTTGCCGAGCACGAGCGTGCCCGAGGGGCCGAGTCGGCGCGTGAGAAGGTCGGAGTAGCGCATGACGGCCCACGAGGCCGACGCCGTGACGACGATGGCCGCGGCCGTCCAGCCGAAGGCGACGGCGAGGTCCACGTAGTCCTTGAGTTCGGCGATTTCCGTGGAAAAGCCGATCACGACGGCGATGGTCCCCGGACCCGCGATGCCGGGCATGGCGATCGGAAAGAAGGCGTAGTCGTCCTTGTCGCGCCGCACGATCGGCGCGTTGTTGGGGGTGTTGCCGCCGAAGAGCATCTGATAGCCGATCATGGCGACGACGAGTCCGCCCGCGATACGCATGGCGCCGTACGAGATCCCGAAGAAGGCGAGGAGCATGTTCCCGCCCGCCAGACTCACAAGCATGATGGCGGCGGAGTAGATGCCCGCCCAGAGGGCCTGCTGTCGGCGCCGTTCCTCGGACATCCCCTGCGTAAGACTCACAAAGAGCGGGAGCTTCGAGAGGGGATTCGTGATGACGATGAGGGAGACGAGCGCTCCGAGAAAATATTGGAGGTGAAGCGTTTCAACCATGACGAGGCATCGGGCTGAGTGGGGATGGGGAGAGCCTTGAAGGGCGAGTCATTCTAGTGGGAAAACGCCGAAAAGGATACAAGTTTTTTACCTAGAACTTGCCAAAGGCGGGGAGAATTCGTGGATAATACTGAACGCTCATTCAAAAACTGAACGTTCATTCAGTATTGAGATTTCGTAGACAAGAAAAACACAAGGAAAAGCCTCTTATGTTCTCTAAGAAAAGCCAGTTGGCGTTGGCCCTGGTGTGCGTTTTGGGTACGGGCGCTCTCTTGACGGGCACTCAGGAACCCCAGGCGGCCGATGCGCCCGCCGCAGCAAAGGCGGCGGCTCCTGCCGTGGAAGTGACCGTCATCACCACCAAGGCTTCCGACGTGGCCATGGAAAGCACTCTTTCCGGCCGTACGAACGCTTATCGCGTGGCGGAAGTGCGTCCCCAGGTGAGCGGCATTCTGATGAAGCGTCTTTTTGAAGAAGGCGCGGAAGTGAAGGAAGGTCAGCCCCTCTATCAGATTGACGATGCCACCTACAAGGCCGCGCTCGAAACGGCCAAGGCGCAGCTCGCGCAGGCGCAGGCCACGCTCGTTCAGGCCCGTGCCGACGCCAAGCGTTCGGCGGAACTCGTGAAGATCAAGGCGGTTTCCGAACAGAGCAACGACGCGGCGCAGGCCGCCAAGAAGACGGCCGAGGCCGCCGTGCTTTCGGGCAAGGCCGCCGTCCGTACGGCGCAGATCAATCTCGACTACACCAAGGTCCGCTCCCCGATTTCGGGCCGCATCTCCCGCTCCGAAGTGACCGAGGGCGCCCTGATGCAGGCCTATACGGGACTGATGACGACGGTGCATCAGCTCGATCCCATTTACGTCGACGTGACGCAGACCTCGGAAGATCTCATGCGCATTCGCCGTGAAATCGCCAACGGCACGCTCAAGACGAACCCCGACGGCAGCGCCCGCGTGCAGCTCGTCCTCTCCGACGGCACGACCTACGAGCACGAAGGGAAGCTCACCTTCACGGACGCCTCGGTGAGCGAGTCCATGGGCACGGTCAATCTTCGTGCCGTCTTCCCGAATCCGGACCGCTTCCTCATGCCCGGCATGTACGTGCGCGCCAAGCTCTCCGAAGGGGTGCGTCCGAATTCGATTCTGGTCGACCAGCAGTGCGTCATGCGCGACCACCTCGGCCATGCCTACGTTTACGTCGTGACGAAGGACAACAAGGTTGAGCAGCGCATGGTGGAGGCGCTCAGCACGATCGGGACGGCCTGGGTGATCGGAAGCGGTCTCTCCGAGGGAGAAAAGGTGATCTTTGAAGGCATGCAACGCGTGCGCGTCGGTGCGACCGTCTCGCCCAAGGAACTCGACCGCTCGAAGATGACGCCGACCCGCGCTCTCTTCTGATTCCCGGGAGGCTTGAGAAATGTTGTCCCGTTTTTTCATTGACCGACCGGTGTTCGCATGGGTGGTGGCCATCGTCATCATGCTTGCCGGGCTCCTGTCGATCTTCAATCTGCCCGTGAGTCAGTACCCGATGATCGCGCCGCCGCAGGTGGCCATCTCGGCGACCTATCCGGGGGCCTCGGCCGAAACGATTGAAAACACCGTGACGCAGGTGATCGAACAGAACCTGACGGGTCTGGACGGTTACCTCTACATGTCGTCGACCTCCGACTCCTCGGGCCGCGTGAGTATCACCGTGACCTTCGAAGCCGGCACGAACCCCGACATGGCGCAGGTGCAGGTCCAAAACAAGATTCAGACCGCCTTGTCGACGCTGCCGCAGGTCGTGCAGCAGCTCGGCGTGAAAATTGAAAAGACCTCCGCCAACTTCCTGATGGTGGTGGGCTTCATCAGCACCGACGGCAAGCTCTCGGCGGGCGACCTCGGCGACTTCCTGGTGTCGAGCATGCAGGAACCGCTCTCGCGCGTTCCCGGCGTCGGTGAAGCGCAGGTGTTCGGCGCTTCCTACGCCATGCGCATCTGGCTCAACCCGGAAAAGCTCGTCGAATACGCGCTCAATCCTTCCGACATTGAAGCGGCGATCAGCGCGCAGAACGCGCAGATTTCGACCGGCGGTCTCGCGCAGCAGCCGACCGACGGCAAGCAGCAGTACTCGGTGACGGTTTCCTCGGCGAGCCTTCTGCAGACGCCGGAAGAATTCCGCAACATCTTCCTCAAGGTGCAGGAGGACGGTTCGGAAGTTCGCTTGGGCGACGTCGCCCGCGTGGAGATCGGCCTGCAGAGCTACACCGCTCTCGGCACTTACGAAGGAAAGGCTTCCTCCGGCATGGCCATCAAGCTCGCGTCCGGCGCGAACGCGCTGAGCACGGCCGAAGCCGTCATGAACCGCGTGGAGGAACTTCGTCCGACCTTCCCGGAAGGCGTGGACGTGGTCATTCCGTTCGATACGACGCCTTTTGTGCGGGCCGCTCTGCATGAAGTGGTGAAGACCCTCGTCGAAGCCATCGTGCTCGTCGTCATCGTGATGTTCCTCTTCCTGCAGAACTGGCGCGCCACGCTCATTCCGACGATCGCCGTGCCGGTCGTTCTGCTCGGCACCTTCGCCGTGCTGGCGGCGGCGGGCTTCTCCATCAACATGCTGACGATGTTCGCCATGGTGTTGGCCATCGGGCTATTGGTGGACGACGCCATCGTGGTGGTGGAAAACGTGGAGCGCGTGATGCGCGAGGACGGATCTTCACCGCGCGACGCGACGATCAAGTCCATGGGACAGATTCAGGGCGCTTTGATCGGCATCGCCATGGTGCTTTCCGCCGTGTTCGTTCCGATGGCCTTCTTCGGCGGTTCCACGGGCGTGATCTATCGTCAGTTCTCGATCACGATCGTTTCGGCCATGGTGCTCTCCGTCGTGGTGGCTTTGACCCTCACGCCGATGCTCTGCTCGAAGATCCTGAAGCCGATCGACCATGAAGAGCACGCCGCCAAGAGCGGTTTCTTCGGGTGGTTCAACCGCGGTTTCCAGAGCTTCACCGACGCCGTGACGGGTTTTGTGGGCCATTCGCTCAATGCCAAGCTCATCATGGGGGCCGCCTACCTCGTCGTGGTCGGCGCCATGGCGCTCGGTTTCGTGAAGTTGCCCACGGGCTTCATGCCGAGTGAAGACCAGGGCGTTCTTCTCATGCAGACGCAGCTGCCCGACGGCGCGTCCATGGAACGAACCGACCGGTCGCTTCGCAACATCGAAGCGTTCCTGAAGGAATCGGAACAGGACAAGACCCTTTCCTCGGTCTTCACGGTGCGCGGCTTCTCGTTTGCGGGTACGGGCTCGAATATGGCCATGGGCTTTTTGAAGCTCAAGGACTGGGAAGAGCGTCCCAATGAAGATCAGTCCTACGAGGCGGTCATGGCGCGCGTGCAGCCGCCCCTGATGATGGATCCCCGATTCCAGGACAGTCAGACCTTCGTCTTCCCGCTTCCGGCCGTGCCGGAACTCGGCGTGGCCGACGGTTTCGACTTCTTCATCCAGGACGGCAGCGGTCAAGGACACGCCGCTCTCGTGAAGGTCATGAACGACTTCCTGCGGGAGGCCAACGCGGATCCCCGTCTGCGTCAGGTGCGCCACAACGGCATGGCCGATACGGCCCAGATGCGCATCCGCTTTGACTATGCGAAGCTCTCCGCGCTCGGTCTCGACATTGCGACCGTCAATAACACGCTTTCCACCGCGATGGCGGGCAGTTACGTGAACGACTTCCTCGACCGCGGTCGAATCAAGGAAGTCTGGGTGCAGGGCGACATCGACACCCGCATGCAACCGAAAGACATTCTTCGCTGGCACGTGCGCAACAACAAGGGTGAAATGGTTCCGTTCTCGGCCTTCTCGACGATCAGCTGGGAATACGGCAGCCCGCGTCTGGAACGCTTCAACGGTCTCGCTGCCGTGAACATCCAGGGCAACCCCGCTCCGGGCTACGCTTCGGGTCAGGCCATGGAGGCCGTCCGCGAAATCGCCGCGCGCGTTCTGCCGGTCGGCTACGAAATTTCGTGGAACGGCGTTTCCTACCAGGAAGAACAGACCGGCAAGCAGGGTCCGACCCTCTACGCGATTTCGCTGCTCGTCGTCTTCCTGTGTCTCGCGGCTTTGTACGAAAGCTGGTCGGTGCCGATTTCGGTGCTGCTCGTCGTGCCCTGCGGCGTGGTCGGGGCCCTGGGGCTCACCTACGCGCTCGGCATGAACAACGACATTTACTTCCAAGTGGGTCTTCTGACGACGATCGGCCTGGTGAGCAAGAACGCCATTCTGATCGTGGAATTCGCCAAGGATTTGATGGAAAAGGGTGAGGATGCGCTGCACGCCGCAACGCACGCCGTGCGTCTGCGCCTGCGTCCGATTCTGATGACGTCGCTCGCCTTCGGTCTCGGCGTGCTGCCGCTCGTCTACGCCCACGGGGCCGGTTCCGGCGCCCAGAACGCCATCGGCGTCGGCGTCTTCGGCGGCATGGTCACGGGGACGATCCTCTGCGTCGCCTTCGTGCCGGTCTTCTACGTCGTGGTGGCCCGTCTCGGTCATCTCGAAGACAAGAAGAAAGCGCAATAACATGATGCGAAGGACGGTCGGGTTGAGAGGCCCGGCCGCCCCGCAACAAGGAACAGAACCATGATCAAAAAAATTCTCCCCCTTGTCGGCGCTCTGATGCTCGCGGGCTGCGTGAACCTCGCGCCCGAGTACGAACGTCCCGAAGCGCCCGTGGCGCAGGCCTGGCCGACGGGTGAAGCCTACGAGGCCGCTCAACTCAAAGCCGAACAGCTTCCTTCCTGGAACGAATTCTTTGTGAACGAGTCGCTCAGGGAAGTGATTCGTCTCGGTCTTGAAAACAACCGCAGTCTCCTCGCCGTTGCGCACACGGTCGAGCAGATGCGCGCGCAGTACCGCGTGCAGCGCTCCGAACTCTTCCCGACCGTAGCCGCCGCGGCGCAGAACGCCGTGACGAACACGTCGCGCATGACGCAGGCGCAGGGTCTTGACATCACGTCCCACAACTACACTGCGCAGCTTGCGATGGCGAGCTACGAAATCGACTTTTTCGGTCGAATCCGCAACCTGAACGAACAGGCGCTTCAGGCCTATCTCGCGAGTGAGGACGCGCACCGATCGGCGCGCAGCACGCTCATCGCGGAAATCGCGATGATGTGGCTGCAGCTCGGCGCCGACCGCATGCAGCTCGCTCTGCAGCAGGAAACGCTCAAGAGCCAGGAGGAATCCTTCCGACTCATCGAAGAGAGCTACAAAATCGGCTCCGTCAGCCGCCTCGACTACGAACAGGCCCGTTCGACGGTCGCCACGGCCCGCGCCTCGATCGCGAGCTACGTGCGCGCCGTCGCGCAGGACCGCAACGCGCTCGAACTCCTCGTCGGCACCAAGATCGACGACTCGCTCCTGCCCGAGAAGCTCGACATCGACGCGACGCTCGTTCCGACCCTGCCGCCGGGACTTCCCGGGGAGGTGCTCCTCAATCGTCCGGACATTCAGCAGGCCGAGCGTGAGCTGATCGCCGCGAACGCCGCGATCGGCGCCGCCCGCGCCGCCTTCTTCCCGAACGTGTCGATCACGGCGGGGGCGGGCTCCAACGTGCTCCATCTCTCCGACCTCTTTGAATCGGGTTCGGGCATGTGGACCTTTACGCCGAGCGTGAACATTCCGATCTTCACGGGCGGTCTCAACCTCGCGAACCTCGAAGCGGCCGAGGCCGGGCAGAAGATCGCCGTGGCGAACTACGAAAGCGCCATTCAGAGCGCCTTCCGCGAAGTGGCCGACGCGCTCAGCACCGAGGGCACGATCGAAAACGAACTCAAGGCCCGCGAGGATCTCGCCGACGCTTCGACCCAGGCCTACGGGCTTGCCGACAGCCGCTACCGTCACGGCGCGGCGACCTACCTCGAAGTGCTCGACGCCCAGCGCTCCATGGTGAGCGCCCGCCAGGCGCTCATTTCCACGCAACTTTCCCGCGCGGCGAGCCGCGTGACCTTCTTCAAGGTTCTCGGCGGCGGAGCAGAACTTCCGGCGACGGAAGAGACGACGAAGCAGGCGAACGGCTGAAATGAGGTACGACAGAAACAAATCGGACGAGTTGACGAAACGCCGCCGCCTTCAGATCATCGAGGCGGCGGAGCGGTCGTTTCGAAAGCGTGGCTTTCACGCCACGACCCTGCGTGAAATCGCCGCCGAGTTCGGCATGAGCGTCGGGCACATCTACAACTATTTCTCCGGAAAAGATGCGATTCTCGAGGCGCTCATTCATCAAAAGATCGACGATTTTCTTTCGATTCTGACGCGTCCCCATCCCGGCGCGAACACGTTGCGCGACCGCCTAGGGCGAATCGTGGACATGTACATCGATCCCGAGGTGGCGCCCATCGTGCTCGCGGTCAACAGCGAGGCGCTCATCAACGAGAGCGTGCTTCGGATTCTGAAGGCGTCGCGCCAGAGAATGGCCGAGTACATCGTGGATCTCGTCCGCAAGGACGGAGAGAAGGTGGGCGAGTGGACGGCGGAACGCACCGCGGTCATCCGCCACCGCGTCATCGCCACGCTCGCCATGCTCGAGGGGCTGCACATTGCGGTGCTCTTTGACGACGTGGACGGTGCGGTGCTTCGGGAGGTCGTGATCGATCGACTGATCTCTCTTCGGGACATCGAAAAGGAACTCGATTCGAAGCGGTTTGCCGCCTGATCGACCGGCTTCAGGCCGCCTGCAGGGAGGAGTCCAATGACTCCTCCTTTTTTTTATTGTCTTTTCCCTTGAAAGGCGGGAGAAGTGGTATCTTTTGAGGGTTTTTGAAGAGGCGTCCGCCACAACAACATACAACACGGAGAACAACCCTCATGACTACGGCCAAAAGAAAAACGCCGATCTACAAGGTGCTCTATTTCCAGGTGATCTGCGCGATCGTCATCGGCATTCTGCTCGGGACCTTCATGCCTGAAGTCGGAGCCAAAATGAAGCCCTTGGGTGACGGATTCATCCGTCTGATCAAGATGATCATCGCTCCCGTGATTTTCTGCACGGTGGTGACGGGGATCGCCGGCATGGAAAACATGAAGACGGTGGGAAAGACCGGGGGCTTGGCGCTCCTTTACTTTGAAGTGGTCTCGACGATCGCCCTCATCATCGGGCTCGCGATCGTCAACACGGTCGAACCCGGTTCGGGCATGCACGTCGATCCGAGCACGCTCGATGCAACGGCCGTGGCCGCCTATACGGGGCCGGGCAAGATGCAGTCGACGACCGAGTTCATCATGAACATCATCCCGAATACGGTGGTCGGCGCCTTTGCGGACGGCGAAATCCTGCAGGTGCTCTTCTTCTCCGTTCTCTTCGGCTTCGCCCTGCACAAGTTCGGCGGCCGCGGCACGCTCATTTTCGACGTGATCGAAAAGAGTTCGCACGTGCTCTTCCAGATGGTCGGCATGATCATGCGCGTGGCACCCGTGGGCGCCTTCGGTGCCATGGCCTTCACGATCGGCAAGTACGGCATCGCGTCGCTCATTCCGCTCGCGAAGCTCATGGGCACCTTCTATCTGACGTGCCTCCTCTTCATTCTCGTCGTGCTCGGCGCCATTTGCCGCTGGCACCGCTTCTCGGTGCTGCGCTACCTCGCCTACATCAAGGAGGAACTTCTCATCGTGCTCGGCACGTCCTCGTCCGAGTCCGTGTTGCCCCGCATGATGACGAAGATGGAGCAGGCCGGGGTCTCCCGTTCCGTCGTGGGCCTCGTGATTCCGACGGGCTACTCCTTCAATCTTGACGGCACGGCGATCTACCTCACCATGGCCGCCGTCTTCATCGCGCAGGCCTGCGACGTGTCGATGACGCTCACGCAACAGCTGACGCTTCTCGCCGTGCTGCTTCTCACCTCCAAGGGGGCGGCGGGCGTCACCGGGTCGGGCTTCATCGTGCTCGCGGCCACGCTCTCGGCCGTCGGTCACGTTCCCGTTGCGGGGCTCGCCCTCATTCTCGGCATCGACCGCTTCATGAGCGAGGCGCGCGCCATCACGAACATGATCGGCAACGGCATCGCCTGCGTGGTGGTCGGACACTGGTGCAAGGAAGTCGACAACGACAAACTCGCCCGCGTGATGGGATTCAAACGCCCGTAACCCAGTACACCGCACAAAGCAAAGCCCCGGAGCGAACGGATCGCTTCGGGGCTTCGTCTTGACGGGAACGTGAAAACGTTACTTCGTCTTCGTGCGGATCGGGATGAAGATGCGGCCGCCGTCACGCTGCACGAGGAGTAGCACCTGATCTTCCTTGGCGGCGTTGGCAAGGTCGCGCGCGCTCTTCAGGGGCTTGCCGTTGGCGGAGACGAGAATGTCGCCCTTGCGCACGCCCGCCTTGGCGGCGGCGCCCGTGACGTTCGCGACGAGGAGACCGGTCGTTTCCGCGGTCTTCGCCTCTTCGGCCGTCAGGGGACGAACTTCAAGGCCGAGACGGGGCGTCGTCTTGGCGTCCTGGTCGCCCGCGCTCTGGTCCTGATTCGGATTCGTGCCGATCGTGATGTCGATCGCCTTTTCCTTCTTGTCGCGAATGACGGTGAGAGTCGCTTCGTCGCCGGGCTTCATGGCGCTCACGAGCATCGGGAGACTCACCGAGGAGGTCACCTTCTTGCCGTCGAGCGCCGTGATGACGTCGCCTTCACGCAGGCCGGCCTTCTCGGCGGGGCTGTCCTTTTCGATCTTCGTCACGAGGGCGCCCTCGGGCGTCTTGAGACCGAAGGTTTCGGCGAGCTCCTGGCTCAGTTCCTGGATGTAGACGCCCACGTAGCCGCGCGTCACGTAGCCGTCCTTGACGAGCTGATCCTTGATCTGCATGGCCAGGTCGATCGGGATGGCAAACGAGAGGCCCATAAAGCCGCCCGAGGTCGAGAAGATCTGCGAGTTGATCCCCACGACTTCGCCCTTCATGTTGAAGAGCGGGCCGCCCGAGTTGCCGGGATTGACGGCGACGTCCGTCTGAATGAAGGGAACGTACTGATCGCTCGGGAGATTGCGCGAGAGGGCCGAGACGATGCCGGCCGTCACCGTGTTGTCGAGACCGAAGGGGCTACCGATGGCGGCCACCCACTCGCCGACCTTGAGGTCTCCGGAACGGCCGATCTTGAGCACGGGGAGGTCCTTGGCCTCGATCTTCACGATCGCGATGTCGGTCTGCTTGTCGGTGCCGAGCACCTTACCCTTGAATTCACGCTTGTCCGTGAGGCGCACGATGATTTCGTCGGCCCCTTCCACGACGTGCGCGTTCGTCATGATCGTGCCGTCGGCGGAAAGAATGAAGCCAGAACCCGTGCCGCGCTGTTCGGGAATTTCGCGCTCACCCGGGAAGAAGGGGAGCGGGAAGCCGAAACGGCGGAAGATTTCCGCGTGTCGTTCGTCCATGCCGGGAATGCCCGGCGTCTGCACGACGCGGGCGTTGCGGATGATCTGAATGTTGACGACGGCTGGACCGTTTTCCTCCACGAGTTTGACGAAGTCGGGCAGCGTCGCCTGCTTTTCATCCTGAGCGAACAAGGCCGCTTCGGCCGTGGGGGCCGTAAAGGGCGCCGTGGCGAGCGCGGCGCACAGGGCCGCGGCAAGGGCCGTGGTTTTCAGAGCAAAAGACATATTGCAAGCTTCTCCCAATGGAAAGATGGATGGCGGCGCGGTTGTTGGTCTTAAACGAAGGACGTCGCCTTATAGGAAGAAACTTTAGAACGATTTGCCCTTCAACGTTTAACGCCCTGCGCAACGGGTTGTGCACAGGGCGTTAAATTTGTAACAGAAAGGAGGGGCTCAGAGCCCGTCGTTCAACTTCATGCCGAGCCGCGGGAAGACGAGTCGGAAGGTCGTTCCGCGTCCGTCGAGGCCGTCGTCGATGGCGATCTTGCCGCGGTGAATGTCGACGATTCGCTTCACGATGGCAAGGCCGAGCCCCGTGCCCGAGGTTTTCGTGCCGAGCGCGCGGTAGAAGCGGTCGAAAACGCGCTCGCGCTCTTCGGGCGCGATGCCCGGACCGTTGTCGGCGATTTCGAGGAAGGTTTTCTCTCCCTTGCTTCGGCATCGGATCTCGATGCGGCCGTCTTCCGGGGTGTAGCGGATGGCGTTGTCCGTGAGATTCGTGATGAGAAGCCGCACGGCGTCCTCCATCCCCTCGACCGAGGCGCGCGAGGTGACGGCTTCGATGCGGATGCGCTTTTGGGCGGCAATCGGCGTGAGATCCTCGGCGACGCTTCGGCAGAGTTCGTCGAGCCGCACGGTGCTCGTAGGCTTGTCGCTTGCGTCGGGATCAAGTCGGGCGAGCGTGAGGAGCTGCTGCACGAGCCGCGTGGCGCGGTTGATGCCCTCGTTGAGTCGGACAAAGCACTTTTGCTGCTGCTCGGGCGTCTTGGCGCGTTGGGCGAGCTGCACCTGCAGCTTCAGGGCGGTGAGGGGCGTACGCAGTTCGTGGGCCGCGTCCGAGGCGAAGCGCTGCTGGGCCGAGAGGCTTTCCTTGAGGCGCGTGAGAAGGTGATTCACGGCGCTCACGAGCCCTTCGAGTTCCGAAGGGAGTCCCTTGGTGGAAATGGGGGCGAGCGACGTGGGAGAGCGTCTTGCGACCGAACGGGCGGTTTTCTCAAGCGGGGCGAGGCCCTCGCCCACGATGAACCAGATCGCGATGGCGATGAAGGGGAGAAGAAGGCAGAGCGGCTGCAGCACGCGGAAGGCCGACGAGGCGGCGAGACTCGTTCGCACGGCCATGTCCTGTCCCACCGTGATGATGAGGGGACCGACGCCCACGGAATAGGTGCGCCAGGTCTTGCCGTCAAGCTTCTGCAGGCCGAAGCCCGGTCCTTCCGGGAAGGGAAGGGGAGGCTTCCCCTCGCGCTGCCAGAGACTGTTCGTCATGGAGTCGTAGACCTGCACGACGATCTGGTAGGACTGCGCGTCCCCGACGATGGTGAGGTGCGTCGGGTTCTGCACCGGCAGGGAATTGCGCACGGATTCGCCGAGGGACTCCGCGGTTTCCTTCAGATGGGTGTCGAGGAACGCGTTGAATTCGGCCTGTGCTGAAAAGAAGGTGGCCGCCGTGGTGGTGAAACCGGCGGCCAGCAGCGCCCCCATGAGGGTGATGAGGAGTTTTCTGCGGATCGAGCGCATGTCGTATTAGGTTTCGAGAAGATAACCGACCCCGCGGACGGTCTTGATGGCGCTGTCGGAGAGCTTCTTGCGCAGGTGATGAATGTGCACTTCGATGGCGTTGGAGCCCACGCCGTTGTCCCAGTTGTAGAGCTTCTCCTCGAGCTGCGCCCGGCTCCAGACGACGCCCTGGCGTTCGGCGAGCGCGGCCAGAAGCGCATACTCCTTGGAGGAGAGAATGACGGGGACGCCCCGATAGACCACTTCGCGCGTGGCGGGCGAAATGCGCAGGTCGCCGCGGACGATCACGGGGTCGGCCCGGCCCGCCGCGCGGCGCACGAGGGCGCGGATGCGCGCGGAGAGTTCGTCGAGGTCGTAGGGTTTGATCAGATAGTCGTCGGCGCCGCTGTCGAGCCCCATGATGCGGTCGTTCACCGTGTCGCGGGCCGTCGTGACGAGGACCGGCGTCGGATCGCGGCGGGCGCGCATCTGACGCAGAACCTGCAGACCGTCCTTCCCGGGCAGGCCCAGGTCCAGGATCATGATGGAGTAGGTGTGGGTGTTGAGGGCGAGCAGGGCGGAATTGCCGTCGCGCACCCAGTCGACGGCGTTGTCTTCGCCTTCGAGACCGGCCATAACGCTCTCGCCGATCATTTCGTCATCTTCGACCAATAGGATTCTCATGTTCACTCCAACGATGGGACAGGCGGACCCACAAGAGGCGGACGGTGAACGCCGTCAAGCCGGCAAGACACACGAGTCCCGCCGCCTCGAAGAGGTCGGGTTGCGCAGGCGAAGGCTTCAGGGCGGTGCCGGCCAGATAGCCCGCCGACGCGCCCAGAAGGGTGCCCAGAAGGGCGCCCGCAAAAAGGGCGGTTCGGAGGGCCGCGTCGGAAAGCGCGGCGCCGGCGGCCGAGGCGTCCCTGCGGGAAAAACCGAAGGCGCAGAGAAAAAGAACCGTGCCCAGGGGATGCCGTTTCGCCAACGAACGTATTGTATCGGTGTGCAGATGCGTGGGGGCGCCGTCCGTCTGAAAAATCTCGGGGCGCGTCGTGCGACGAAGAGCGAAAATATCTGCCGCCCAACCCAGGAAAAGCGCGAACGCGACGCAGACAAAGCCCGACTCGGGGAAAAAGCGCGCGCAGAGTCCCGCCACGAGAGCCGCGCTCAGGCGGTCCATAGGCGCCAAGAGGGCGACGCAGACGAAAAAGAGGACTTCGCTATAATCCATGCGACATGCCAATCGGGAAAGGATGACACCATGTGGACGGAACCGCCGAAATCGAGTACGAGACTGATCGCGCAGATCGTGTACGGTCTTCACGCCGTGACCATCGTCACGGGCATCTTCACGGCCGCCTCCATCGTGGGGATGTTTCTTTTTTCCTGGCCGTCCATTCTGGCCGTCATTCTAAATTATGTGTTCCGCGGAGATGCGCGCAACACCTATCTGGAGAGCCATTTTTCCTGGCAGATCCGAACCTTTTGGTACGCGGCCCTCTTCGTGGGGCTGACGTGGCTTCTCTCCACGCCGCTTCTTCTCGTCGGAGTGGGATTCTTCGTCGCCGTGCTCGGCTTCGGCATCACGGGCATCTGGGTGGGCTATCGGATCTTCAAGGGGTGGCTGCGTCTGCAGGACGACGAACCGATGCCCGATTGAGACAATCAGAGTAAAGAAGGAGAAAAGAACAGCATCATGGCGCTCGGTTCAACGGTTTACAAGGCGACGCTCGACATTTCGGACCTCGATCGGGGGTATTACGCGACCCACGTGCTGACGGTGGCGCGCCATCCCTCCGAGACGGAGGAGCGCCTGATGCTGCGCATTCTCGCCTTTGCTTCGCTTGCGGGCGAACATTTGGAGTTCGGCCGCGGTCTTTCGACCGAAGGGGAGCCCGCGCTCTGGGAGATCGACGACACGGGCACGATCGAACGGTGGATTGAAGTGGGCTGTCCCGATGTGCGTCAGGTGCGCCGGGCGGCGGGGCGAAGCAATCACGTGACGGTGCTCGCCTACGGAGAAGATCGGGTGGGACCCTGGTGGCAGAGCGTGTCGGGAGACTTTTCCAAGATCGACAAGCTTGCCGTGCTGAACGTTTCGGACGAAGAGGTTGCGAAGCTTACGACGCTTTGCGAGCGCAACATGCGCTTTGCCGTGACGATTCAGGACGAAACCGTGTGGGTCAACGGCGAAAAGACGAACGTGCAGATCGACTTTCAGTGGCTCAAGCGCGAGGAGAGCCGTTGGTGACGCTCGCCTGCTGCAGGTGATCCGCCATCTGCCAGAAGGCGCCTTCGAGCGAAAGGCGCAGGGACTCGTCGGGCACCGTTTCGCGCAGGGCGTCGCGCATGCATTCGAGCCAGAGAAGAGCGAGTTCCCGGTTGACGGGAAAAGCGCGGTGCTTTTCCACGATCATCGGGAGACCGAAGCGCCCGGGATAGCGCATGGGGCCGCCGAGCCAACCCGAGAGAAACGCCGTCATGCGGCAGGCGTAATACGAAAGATCCTCCCGATAGCAGGCGCGAAGCGGCGCCGAGCGTTCCTTTTCGAGCGCCTTGAGAAAGGCGTTGACCAGGGTCGACACCCCGGCCTCGCCTCCGATTTGTTCGTAAAAGGTTTTCATGCCAGAAAGACCTGCCAGGCTCCGACGAGCATGAGAAGCCAGGCCGTTGCGGGATGAAAGAGAGGACGAAGAAGACGGTTTTGGGGCTCGAACCCGAGGCCGTAGACCCAAGCCGAACTCATTCCCAGAAGAAGCACGACGAGCCAGCCGTGCGGGACGGTCGTCATGTCGGTTGCGATGGCGCGGGGATAGAGCACGATCAGCGCGGCGAAAAGGAGCGCGACCGCGAAGGAGAGCGCGCGCAGAAGGCGCGCCCCCTTTCCCGAAGACGGAGACTTCCCCGTCACTTCGCTTCCTCGTTCTTGGCGGCGATCGTCTCGAGCGTCACCGCAAGCAGAATGGCAAAGCCGAGAACCGCGATCCAGTAAAAGTAAGCCATAGAAATTCCTTTGATGCGTTGGGCGAAACGGGGCGCGGCCCCGTTTCGCGCAGAGAACGTCAGTAGAGCGAGTGCGTGTTCTTTTCGATGTACTCGGCCGTGAGCTTGCCGCTCATGACCTTGTACGCCCAGGCCGTGTAGCACAGAACGAGCGGCAGGAGGATGAGCGTCACGAAGAACATGACCTCGAGCGTCAGCTGCGAGCTCGTGCAGTCCCAAAGGGTGAGGCCGGCGTTGGGCATCACCGAGGAGGGCATCACGAAGGGGAACATGGCGCCAAGCGGCGTGAGGATGATGCCGAGCATCGCGACGCCCGAGGCGACGATCGCCTTGCCCGCGGCGCCCTTGCGCACGAGAACGGCCGAAGCGAGCGTGCCGAGAAGACCGAGCGCCGGAAGGGCCCAGAGGACCGGGCAGGCGCCGTAGTTGGCGAACCAGGCGCCTTCGCGGATTTCCACCGTCTTGGCGAGCGGGTTGGCGGGACCGGCCGGGTCAAGACCCGAGACGGCGACGTAGCCGTCGATGCCGAGGTACACCCAGACGCCGCCCAGGAGGAAGAGGACGAAGGCGAGGAAGGCCGCGACGGAACCGACCTTGCGGGCCTTTTCCTGAAGCGTTCCTTCGGTGCGCAGCACCAGGTAGTTCGCGCCGTGCGCGACGATCATCGCGAGCGAGAGCACGCCGCAGAGGAGACCGAACGGGTTGAGAAGGCCGAAGAAGCTTCCCGTGTAGACGGGACGCATCGTGGCGTCGATCTCAAAGGGAACGCCCTGCAGGAGGTTGCCGAAGGCGACGCCGAAGATGATCGGCGGGACGGCGGATCCGAGAAAGAGGAGCCAGTCCCAGTTCGTGCGCCACTTCGTCGAGGGCACCTTGCTGCGGTAGTCGAACGCGACCGGACGGAAGATCAGCACGAAGAGCACGATCAGCATCGCCCAGTAGAAGCCCGAGAAGGCCGTGGCGTACATGAGCGGCCACGCGGCGAACATGGCGCCGCCGCCCGTGAGCAGCCACACCTGATTGCCGTCCCAGTGCGGGGCGACGCTGTTGATCATGATGCGGCGTTCACTGTCTTCCTTGGAGAGGAAGGGCAGAAGCGTGCCCACGCCCATGTCTTGGCCGTCCATGACGGCGAAGCCGACGAGCAACACTCCGATGAAGACCCACCAGAGAACTTTCAGGATTTCATAATCGATCATTTTTTGGACTCCATCGGCAACTTAGTGCTGTTCAAAGTGATAGCGGCCCGTGCCGAGAGAACTCGGTCCCTTGCGGCCGAGACGGATCATCAGCCACATTTCGACGACGAGGAGGGCCGAGTAGAGCACGACGAACCCGATGACGGAACCGAGCACTTCACCTGCGGAGAGCGACGAGACGGAAAGGTGCGTCGGAAGAATGTTGTAGATCGTCCAGGGCTGACGGCCGTATTCGGCGACGAACCAGCCCGCTTCGCAGGCAAGCCACGGAAGCGGCAGCGCAAGAAGCGTGAGCTTGAGGAGCGTGCGCTTTTCCGTGATGACGTTCTTGACCGAGTAGACGGCGCCCAGAACGAAGACGAGCGCCATGGCGAGGCCGCAGCCCACCATCAGGCGGAAGGACCAGAACATCGGCGCGACGCCCGGAATCGTGTCGGCGGCGGCCTGAGCGATCATTTCCGGCGTGGCCGCGGAAACGTCTTCCGTGTAGCGCTTCAAAAGGAGACCGTAGCCGAGGTCGTCCTTCACGGCGGTGAAGGCTTCGCGCAGTTCGGCGTTCTTGGGATCCTTGCGCAGGGCCTCGAGCGTCGTCACGGCCTTGACGCCGTTTTCAATGCGTTCGCGGGCCTGGGCTTCTAGCTGGTTGATGCCGGGGATTTCCGTCGAGAGCGAACGCGTGCCAATGAGACCCATCACCCAGGGGAAGTCGATCTGCGCGTGGTTCGTGCGGGCCTCTTCGTCGGGAAGGGCGAAGAGCGTCATCGGGGCGGGCGCTTCGTGCGTGTCCCAGATGGCTTCCATGGTGGCGATCTTGGTCGGCTGATCGCGCGTCACGAGGTAGCCCGATTCATCACCCATGTGAATGGTGAGGAGCGCCGCGACCGTGCCGAAGACGGCGGCGAGGCGGAAGCTCGACTTGGCAAAGGAGACGTCCTGACGGCGCAGCATGTAGTAGGCGGAGAGCGCCATGACGAACATCGCGCCCGTCATGTAGCCACCCGCGATCGTGTGGGCGAACTTGGCCTGCGCCCATTCGCTCGTGACGACGGCCCAGAAGTTCGTCATTTCCATTCGCATGGTTTCGAAATTGAATTCCGAACCCACGGGCGCCATCATCCAGGCGTTGGCGACGAGAATCCAAAGGGCCGAGAGATTCGAGCCGAGCGCCATGAGGCAGGTGGCCAGAAGGTGCTTGCCCTTGGAGAGACGGTCCCAGCCGAAGAAGAAGAGGCCGATGAAGGTCGACTCCAGGAAGAAGGCCATGAGCCCTTCAATGGCGAGCGGGGCGCCGAAAATGTCGCCGACGTAGTGGGAGTAGTACGCCCAGTTCGTCCCGAACTGGAACTCCATGGTGATGCCCGTGGCGACGCCGAGGGCGAAGTTGATGCCGAAGAGCTTGCCCCAGAAACGGGTCATGTCCTTGTACATTTCCTTGCCCGTCACGACGTAGGTCACTTCCATAACGACGAGCATGAAGGAGAGCCCCAGCGTGAGGGGCACAAAGAGGAAGTGGTACATCGCCGTCAGCGCGAACTGCAGGCGTGACAGGTCAACAAGATCAGAGGGGATCATTGAGGACTCCGATGAAGGTGAGGGTTGTTATGGGGAGACGGAGGTCGTCTGCGTATCGGAGAAAAACGCGTCGCTTATGACCTCGGGCGTCACCTCCGTACGGTGTTCGGGACTGAAGAAGAAGTACCAAAGACAGAAGATGAAGAGAAGCTTGCAGGCGATAACGAGCGCAAGTTCCAACGTCACTTTCGTCTCTTTGTGCTTTTGTTCCATGAGAAAACCGCTTTTTCAGTCCAAAATCGAGTGTATGGTAAGGGAGCCGCGCGCAAAGGGCGTGCAAAGGCGATCGTTTTTTGGCCGGATCGTTCCGTTTTCCGGAGAAGAAAGAGATAGACTGCCATAATCTGACAGGTTGTCAGTTTTTGTGACAGAGGATGGTGAAGTGGTTGAAAGCGAATGGAAGTCCCTTTTGGACGCTCTGCCCGACGCACGGATTCTCGTGCGGGAGGACCGCACCGTGGCCTATGCCAACCGAGCCTTTCGGGAGCGATACGGCTATTCGACGGTGGAGGGGAGGCGCTGCCACGAACTGATTTTTCACGACGCGCAGCCCTGCGACGCCTCGGGACGCGGCTGTCCCCTTTTCGAGGCGGGACTCAAGGATTCCGCGGTTTGTCACCACAAGATTCCTGGCCCCATGGGGGTTCGGTACGTGGAGACGGAACTTACGCCCGTTCGCGGCGCGGACGGCAGGGTGCGCCTCTTTATGGAGCGCGTATCGGAATCGCGCGGCCGCGGCATGCGCACCGGAGACGAGGCGGTGGCGCAGTCCCGCCGTCTCGCCGGCGTGCTCGAGAAAATCGCGGCCCGCGCCTCCGACGACGCGCCCGTCGTGTTCGTGGGGGAGAAGGGATCGGGCAAGTCGCTCTTCGCCCGTCTGCTGCACGAAAACGGGCGGCGCGCCGCAAGGCCCTTCGTGTCGCTTTCCTGCCTCCACCTGACGGGCGACGATCTCGAGCGGGAACTGCTCGGCGACGGCTCGAACCAGGGGCTTCTCGACACCGCTTCGGGCGGCACGCTCTTTTTGTCCGACGTCGACCGTCTGGATCCTTCGCTCTACGAATTCGTTCTCGATCTCGCCGTGCAACGCACCTATCGGGCCCGCGGCGCGTCGCAGAGCCATTTCTCCCGCCTTCGTGTCGTCTTTTCCTGCGAACGCTTCGACGTGTCGCGCGCGTTCCCAAAGTCCTTTCTCTATGCGCTTGCGCCCTACGTCATCGGCATTCCTCCGCTTCGCGAGAGACTCGAGGACGTTCCGTTCATCGCCTCGCGCTTTCTCTCGGAGCGCTGCGCCAAGACGCTTTCGGAAGAGGCCTCCCTTACGCTGCTGTCGTATTCTTGGCCGGGAAATCTCCCCGAACTGGAAGCGGTGCTGCAGACGGCGGCCTTCGCCGCGAGCGGTCCCGTCGTCGGGCGGGGGGATTTGGAGAAGGCCCTAAAGTACGTCACTGAAACCTGCGGCGAAGAGGTGCCGAGCGAAACCCCGGACCTTGCGGCGCTTGCCGCGAGATGGCGGGGCTCCCGAGCGGAACTCGCGCGCTTCGTCGGCGTCAGTGAAAGAACCCTGTATCGAAAACTTCGCGCCGCCAACGGCCGAAAAAAGGAGTCGTGAAAATGGAAGCCTACCGCGAGGAATTGGCGTTTGAACTCGTGCCCGGAGAAGAGAGGCTCGTCGTCGAAGGCGAAGGCGTAAAGCTCTGCGCCGCGGTGAAGAATCCCCCCGGAGCGGCCCGCGGCACGCTTTTCTTTCTGCACGGCGTGGCGTCCAACGCCAGTCGGTGGGAAGAGTTCGTGGAGACGACGCCGCTCGGCGCCGACTGGCGCCTCCTGCGCTACGATTTGCGCGGACACGGCGCGAGCGTCACCGCCGAGCCGCCCGTCATCGAGCGCCACGTCGCGGACGTGCTCGCCGTCATGGACGCGGCCGGAGTCGACCGTTGCGTCTTGGTGGGCCACAGCCTCGGAGGGCACATCGCCATGTATGCGCTCGCACAGCATCCGGAGCGCTTCGAGGGTGCGATTCTTCTCGATCCCCTCGTGACCGAGGCGCTTACGGAGAAGGCGGAGGAATTCAAGAGACGTCGTCCGCTCGTACGATTTTTGGAAATCTGCGGGCGCGTCGCGAACGCCGTGGGACTGCGCAGAAAGCTTCCGCACTACAGCCTTCGCCGGCACGACGAAGTGGCCCGCGCGATGCTCGCAAAGGGCGGCGTCGCGCTCGAAGCCTTCATTCGGGAGTTTTCCGCCCCGACCAAGGATCTCGGTCACATCCATCTTGCCTATTACGCGCGGGATCTATTGGAAACGGGACGGCCGAGCCCCGATCTTTCCGGACTGCAGCTTCCCGTTCTGGTCGTCACTTCGTCGGCGGGTAGCTTTACCGATCCCGACCGCCTCGCCGCCTGGGCGCGTCGCCTGCCGCACGGCTCCGCCACGTCGGTTCAGTGCCTCCACTGGCCTATGACCGAATGCCCCGACGACGTCAGCAGGGAAATGACCCGGTGGCTGAACGCCGAATTTCCCAAGTCCAATAACTGAAGACAAAAAGAGCGGCGCGTGGAGACGCGCCGCTCGGCTTAGGGATTCGGAGACGGGACCGTCAGTCTGCCTGCGATTCGTCCTGACTGTCCGTACCGCGGTTGATGCGCACGATGGGGGGCGCCACGGCCAGGGTTTCCTCCTTGATGCCCCACATCTCGACGAGCTCTTCCTGCGTGGGGATGTGTCCCTGCGGGTTCTGGCGGCGGACCGCCAGCGAGAGACGAACGATCTTTTCCACCACGTCGAGCGGCATGCAGTTGAGGTCGGTGAATTCGGCGCAGCAGCGTTCCGTATTGATCGTCTTGAACTTGTCCTTGAGTTCTTCAATGACGGAGCGTTCCGCGGCATAGAGGCGAAGCGACTTGTCCAGGGATTCGACGGCGAAGATGGGGGCGCCGTCGAGTTCGTAAAAGGCGATGCCGAAACGCATGCTTTCACGCACGCCGCGGGCGGAACGACGGATCATGCTGCAGACGCGGGCCATGGCGACGCGGCGCTCGTTGGGCAGGCTTTGCAGATAACCGCCAACAGTGGTAGGAACCATTCCGATCTCTCCAACGGTAAAGTAAGACCATTAATTTTACCAAATTTGGAGTTCCCTCAGAACGTTCCAGCGCGGAGAGGTCAGCGGTAGACGATGAAGCGCGCGGAGAAGGGAATGCGAAGCGTGGTGTCCCGCTGCGAGGCCGAACAGGACGCAAGCGGCATGCCGCCCGTCGTGCGGATGCGGGTGAGGTAGCGTACGCCCCGCAGGGCGCCCGAGGCGGCGCCCCGGTCCACGAGATAGCGCACGTCGCCCGCGTTGCGGGACGTGGCGGGAGAGAGACTCTTTTCCACGTGCGCGGAGACGGACGAGCCGTCCCGGTGGGTGAGCTTGAGATTTCCCGAGAGCGTGGCGACGGTTTCGCGGTTTTCGTTCGTGAGCGTTCCGCTCTGCGAGACGAAGCGCCAGAAGAAGCCCTGTTCGTCGTAGTCGCAGCGGAAGGTCATTTTTCCTTCGAGTTGCCAGCTGTGGACGGCTACGCTTGCGTCGAACGGGTCCGATTCCATCGGCAGAAGACTGCAGCCGCCGAGGGCGAGGGCAAGCGCGAGCGGAAGAAGACGACGCATGGGATGCTCCGTAAGAGGGAGGGATAGGCCTAACAGTCTACTTGGAAAAGGTGAGAGACACGAGGGCAAATTTTCGAGATACTTGATAGAGTTTGCATAAATTTTCCATAAGAACAGGACCGGACTCTTTCCCGCGGTCCCACGGCGGGCGAGACGACGGTTTTTCATTGACTCTAAGGAGATCGCAGTGTTTCAAATTCGAATTCACGGTCGCGGCGGCCAAGGGGTTGTCACCGCGGCGGAAATGCTTGCTCTCGCGGGCTTCATGGAAGGCCACAAGGCGCAGGCGTTTCCGAGCTTCGGGTCGGAACGAACCGGGGCGCCCGTGGTGGCGTTCGCCCGGCTCTCTTCTCAGGAAATCCGACTTCGGGAACCGGTGCTCGAACCCGACGTCGTCCTGATTCAGGACCGCACGCTGCTCGACAGCGTGGACGTGTTCGGCGGGCTCAAACCCGAAGGCTACGTTCTCATCAATTCCTCCCAGTCCGTGGAGGCGCTCGGTCTCGAAGACCTCGCGCGCCGTCTTCCCGCGGGGCATGTCCTCACCGTTCCCGCCACGCGCTTCGCGCTCGAGAAGATCGGTCGTCCCCTGCCCGGCGCCGGGATGTTGGCGGGTTTTGCCGCCATGACCGGCATGATGAAGCTCGAAAGCGTTCAGGCGGCCTACAACGAAAAGTTCTCCGGCCGCGTGGCGCAGGCCAATGCGGAAGTGGCCGCACTCGCCTACGAATCGATCATCCGTCAATTGGGAGGAGAGCATGCTTAAACAGCTTGAGGGCAGCCAGGGCGTCGCGCAGGCCGTGGCACTGTGTCGTCCGGACGTCGTCTGCGCCTATCCGATTTCGCCGCAGACCCACATCGTCGAAAACCTGGGCCTTCTCTGCCGCAAGGGCGTTCTGCAGAACTGCGAATACATCAACGTCGAAAGCGAATTCGCGGCGATGTCGGTGGCGATCGGCGCCTCCGTCGCGGGCGGACGCGCCTACACGGCCACGGCGAGCCAGGGCCTTCTCTTCATGGTGGAGGCCGTCTACAACGCGGGCGGTCTCGGTCTGCCGATCGTCATGACGGTCGCCAACCGCGCCATCGGCGCGCCCATCAACATCTGGAACGACCACTCCGACTCGATGAGCCAGCGCGACAGCGGCTGGCTGCAGCTCTTCGCCGAAACCAATCAGGAAGCCGTGGACCTGCACATCCAGGCCTTCCGCATCGCCGAGGAACTCTCCCTGCCCGTGATGGTCTGCATGGACGGCTTCGTTCTGACCCATGCTTTCGAACGGATGGACATTCCCGAACAGGCGGAGGTGGACGCGTTCCTTCCGCCCTATGAGCCGCGTCAGCAGCTCGATCCCGCCAATCCGTATTCGATCGGCGCGATGGTCGGTCCCGAGGCTTTCACCGAGGTCCGTTATCTTGCGCACCGCAAGATGTGCGAAGCGGTCGGCACGGTCGAGCGCGTCGCCGAGGAATTCCGCGAACGCTTCGGGCGCGAGTCGGGCGGCCTCGTCTCCTGCTACCGCATGGAAGACGCCGAAGTGGCGGTGTTCGCCATGGGGTCGTTGCTCGGGACGATCAAGGACACGGTCGACGAAATGCGCGAAAAGGGCGTCAAGATCGGAGTCGTGGGTCTGAAGTGCTATCGTCCCTTCCCGTTTGAGGCGGTCCGCAAGGCGCTTGCGAACGTCCGTGCGGTCGTCGTGATCGAACGCATGGTGAGCGCGGGCTGCGGCGGCGCTTTGGAACTCGACGTCATGCGCGCTCTGCGCGGCCTCGACGTCACGCAGCACTCCGTCATCGCGGGACTCGGCGGCCGGGCCGTGACGAAGGCCTCCCTGCACAAGGTCTTTGACGAAGCCGTGAACGGCACGCTGCCGACCGAGACCTACTTCCTGGATCTCGATGTCGAACTCGTGGAGCGTCAGCTCGAGCGCGAAGCGAAGGCGCGACACACCGGCCCTCTGCCCGAGGCGCTCAATCGGGACGTGAATGACCGCAAACTCGCGCGCGGCGAGGAGATTTGAGAATGTCGGAAAATCTGATTCATTTCTACCAGACGGGCACCTATACCGTCGGCAACCGTCTGTTGTCGCCCGAGGAACGTTCCGGACAGGCGATGATGGACCGAAACAATTCGCTCACCTCCGGGCACCGGGCTTGTCAGGGCTGCGGCGAGGCGCTCGGCGCCCGCTACGCCGTGGACGCGGCCGTTCGCGCTACGGGCGGCAACGTTGCGGCCTGCAACGCGACGGGCTGCCTGGAAGTCTTCTCGACGCCCTACCCCGAAACGAGCTGGCGACTCCCCTGGTTCCACTCGCTCTTCGGCAACACGGCCGCGGTCGCGACCGGGATGGCGGCGGCCTTCCGCATGCGAGCCCGCCGCGCGGGCAAGGAGGCCGAGGCCACGCGCGTCGTCGCCATGGGCGGTGACGGCGGCACGACCGACATCGGCTTCGGGTGCCTCTCGGGCATGTTCGAGCGCAACGACGACGTGCTCTACATCTGCTACGACAACGAGGCCTACATGAATACGGGCGTGCAGCGTTCGTCCGCGACGCCGCCCGCCGCCCGCACCGCCACGACGCAGATCGCCGGGGACGAGCCGGGCAATCAGTGGGGACAGGGCAAGGACGTTCCCCTGATCGCGATGGCCCACGGGATTCCGTACGTCGCCACCGCGACGGTCGCGGATCTGCGCGACCTGGAGCGCAAGGTCACGAAGGCCATGTCGATGCACGGGGCCCGATACATTCACATTCTGGTTCCCTGCCCGCTCGGCTGGGGCGCCGCCTCCGGACAGACGATCCATCTGGCGCGCCTTGCGCAACAGACGGGCCTCTTCCCCGTCTTCGAGGCCGAATACGGTGAAGTGACGCACGTGAGCCACATTCGCCGTCAGGAACCTGTGGAAAGCTACCTGAAGCTTCAGAAGCGCTTTGCGCATCTCTTCGGCAAGAAGGCCGATCCCGAGGTTCTCGCCCGCATTCAGGCCATGGCCGACCGAAACATCGAAAAATTCGGACTGCTCGCCGCCGATGAGGATGAGGGGACGATTCCCGTCGCCATCCAGGCCGACGAACGTTCGCACAAGATCTAAAGGGAAGTGACATCGTGACCAAACCTTTTGCTATTACTTTGGACGTCGGTTCGTCCCTGGCGAACCGCACCGGATCGTGGCGTACGGTCAAGCCCGTCTACGTGAACCGTCTGCCTCCCTGCAACGCCAAGTGTCCCGCGGGCGAACAGTGCCAGGCGTGGCTTTTCCACGCCGAAAGCGGCGACTACCGCGGGGCCTGGGAAAAGATCACGGAGGACAATCCCTTCCCCGCCTGCATGGGCCGCGTCTGCTACCACACCTGCGAATCGGCCTGCAACCGAGGGGAACTCGACGAGAGCGTCGGCATTAACGCGGTCGAACGCTTCCTGGGCGACCATGCGCTCGAAAAGGGCTGGGCCTTTGAAAAGCCCGCCAAGAAAACCGGAAAGCGCATCCTCGTCGTCGGTTCGGGGCCCGCGGGGCTTTCCGCGGCCTATCACCTCGCCCGCATGGGGCACGACGTGCACGTCGTGGAGTCGTCCGAACAGGCGGGCGGCATGATGCGCTACGGCATTCCGAAGTACCGTCTGCCTCGCGAAATCCTCGACCGTGAAATCGCCCGCATCGAAGCGCTCGGCGTGGAGATCGAAACGGGCCGCGAAGTGAAGAACCTCGCCGAAGAGATGGAAAAGGGTGGCTACGACGCCGTGTTCCTCGGGGTCGGGGCGAGCCTCGCCCGCCGCGCCTACATCCCTACGGGGGACGCCGCGCACGTGTTGGACGCCGTCTCGGTCCTGCGGAGCATGGAAGGGGAGGAACCCGCCATGCTCGGGCGCCGCGTGGTCGTCTACGGCGGCGGCAACACGGCCGTAGACGTGGCGCGTTCCGTGCGCCGCATGGGGGCGGAGCCCATCATGGTGTACCGCCGCACGCGCGAAAAGGCGCCTGCGCACGCGTTTGAAATCGAGGAGGCGCTCGAAGAAGGCGTGTCGATGAAGTGGCTCTCGACCATTGCCGAGGCCGACGCCGGCGAAATCCGCATCGAAAAGATGCGCCTCGACGAGAACGGCTATCCGCAGCCCACGGGCGAATACGAAACGATCGCCGCCGACAGCGTGGTGCTCGCCCTCGGACAGGAAACCAACCTCTCCTTCCTCGAAGGGATGGAAGGCCTGAAGATGGAGCGCGGCGAAGTCGTGGTGGACGCGCACATGATGACGAGCCGTCCCGGCGTTTTCGCGGGCGGCGACATGGTTCCGGGCGACCGGAACGTCACCGTTGCGATCGGGCACGGCAAGCGCGCCGCGCGCGCCATGGACGCCTGGCTGCGCGGCGAAACCTTGCCTGAAGAAAAGCCCGCCGCGCCCGCCACGTTCGCCCGTCTCAACACGTGGTACTACGCCGACGCGCCCAAGCAGATCCGTCCGCACCTCGACATGATCCGCCGTCAGACCACGTTCGACGAGGTTCTGCAGGGGCTCTCCGAAGAGAACGCTCTCTTCGAGGCCCGTCGCTGCATGTCCTGCGGCAACTGCTTCGAGTGCGACAACTGCTACGGGGTCTGTCCCGACAACGCGGTGATCAAACTCGGTCCCGGCAAGAAGTTCGCCATCAACTATGACTACTGCAAGGGCTGCGGCATCTGCGCGCAGGAATGCCCGTGCGGCGCCATCGACATGGTGAGCGAAGACATCTGAGGACGCTCTACCTTCAAAACGCAAACCCGCCTGCGGAACCGAAAGGCTTTCCGGGCGGGTTTGTCGTATTGGGACTCGGTTGGATTACAGGTTCGGCGGTTCGATCGGCACGTCGTCCCGATTCGTGAGGGTGGCCAGGGCGAGGTGAAGCGAAAGCGCCAAGGCGAGGAGAAGCAGGGCGGCGGCGAGGAAATAGGGAAGTCCCGCCGCGAGGCTCGCGGGGTCGTGTCCGGCCGTATAGAGAAGAAGCGGCGTTCCGAAGAGAGGACTGATGCCGCGCGCGAAACTGTTGAGGCTGTTGAGCCCGCCCATCGTGGCGCCCTGGTCGTCGGCCTTGGCGATTTTGCTAACGCTTGCCTGCAGGACGGGACCCGCCACGCCGACGACGGCGGAAAGGCACAGGAAGACGGCGCCCCAAAGAGGATTCTTCGTGAGGGCGACGCCAAGGAGCGAGGCGAGCCCGATGAAAATGCCGAGGCGAACGACGAGGGTGGGCGAGAGATGCCGCAAGAGTCCGGGCAAAAGCAGGGCCTGCGTAACCGTGATGGCCGCGCCGAGCGCAAAGATCGAGAGTCCGATTTCCATGGGAGACCACGCGTAGCGGAATTCCGCGTAGAGCGACCAGGTGACCTGCACCATGCTTTGGCTCATGAGAACGAGAAAGAGAATCCCGAGGAGATTGGGTACGCCCACGTGCGAGAGAAGCCGCTTGAGGGCGGGAAGGGGACTTGCGGGATGAACCGCGTTCTTGCGGCGTTCCGCGGGGAGGCTTTCCGGGACGAGGAAAAGCCCGTAGAGGAAGTTCCCTGCGCAGACGGCGAACGCCGTGAAGAAGGGGAGCCGCTCGGACCAATCGCCGAGGACGCCGCCGAGCGCGGGGCCGAGGATGTAGGCGAGACCGAAGACGGCGCCGATGCGCCCGAAGGATTTGGCTCTCTCCGATACGGGGGTGATGTCGGCGATGTAGGCCTGGGCCACTACGACGTTCGCGCTCAGGGCGCCGCCGAGGATGCGGGAAATCAGGATGGCGGCGGGGGAGGACGTGAGCGCCGGCACGAGCGACATGACGCCGAGCCCGAGAATGCCCGAAAGAAGAAGCGGCCTGCGTCCGAAGCGGTCCGAGAGGGCCCCGAGAATCGGCGCGCAGAGAAACTGCGTCAAGCCGTAGCCCACCATCACCGCGCCGTACCAAAAGGCCTGTTCCTCGCGGCTCACCGTGAGCACGCCCAAAAGGCGAGGCAGCACCGGAATGATCAATCCGATGCAGAGTGCGTCAAGAAATACGCACAGAAGGACGAAAAACAGGGCGGGACGACGGGACATACGAAGATTGTGAGCAAGGTGGATCAATCATAACGATTTGAAAGGCAAAAAGCCTTATGGCGCGGCCCGAGACAATAACCGTACCCGTTTTGTCGAAACACAAGGAGAGGTCGCACCTTTGCAAGAAATGGCCTATGCGCGAAAGTTTTTCCGTTTTTCTTTGCTAAGGTAGTTCGAAAACCCTCCGGGCCCACCCCCCGAATTACAGCTATCCCACAGCGGAGATAAAAAAATGAAAGGTGTATTCAAGTTTGCGATGCCGTTTCTGCAGGCTTCGCTGGTCAAGCAAATTCTTGTCGGTCTTGTACTCGGCATCGGCCTGGGCTTGGTCGCGCCTGAAGCGGCACAAAAAGCCGGTTTCCTCGGAACCATTTTCGTGACGGCTCTGAAGGGGGTCGCTCCCGTGCTCGTCTTCGTGCTGGTGATGAGCTCCATCGCCAATCAGCAGGCGGGCGGCGACCTGCACATCAAGCCCATCCTCGCGCTCTACGCCACGAGCACCTTCCTTGCGGCCGCCTTCGCCGTGGTCGCAAGCTTTGCGTGGCCGACCACGATCGAGCTCGTCGTCAATGAAAACGACGTGTCCGCGCCGGGCGGCATCGGCGAAGTGCTCGGCAACCTGATCCTCAACGTCGTCGACAATCCCGTTCACGCCGTCGCGAGCGGGAACTACATCGGCATTCTCGCCTGGGCCATCGCCATGGGCGTCGTGCTGCGCCGCGGCACCGAGTCGACGCGCGAAGTGCTCACCGACGTCACGAAGGGCGTGGAATTCATCGTGCGGCTCGTGATCCGCTTCGCTCCCTTCGGCATCTTCGGGCTCGTCGCCAATACGCTCGCCACCTCGGGCATTTCGGTGCTGGCGGGTTATGCGCAGCTCCTCGCCGTGCTGCTCGGCACGATGTTCTTCGTGGCGCTCGTCGTCAATCCCCTGCTCGTGTGGTTCTGCACGCGTGAGAATCCCTATCCCGTCACGCTCATGACCCTGCGCGAATCGGGCATCCCCGCCTTCTTCACGCGTTCCTCGGCCGCCAACATTCCCGTCAATCTGGAAATCTGCCGTCGACTGAATCTCCCCGAATCGACCTACGCGGTTTCGATTCCGGTCGGCGCCACGGTCAACATGGGCGGCGCGGCCATCACGATCACCGTGCTGACGCTCTCCGCGGCCTTCTCGCTCGGCGTTCCCGTGGACATTCCGACGGCGATCTTCCTCTCCTTCGTCGCGTCGATCTGCGCGGCGGGCGCCTCGGGCGTTCCGGGCGGCTCCCTGATGCTGATTCCGCTCGCCGCCGGTCTTTTCGGCATCGATCAGGCGGTCGCCATGCAGGTCGTGGCGGTGGGCTTCATCATCGGCGTTCTGCAGGACTCCTGTGAAACGGCGCTCAACTCCTCGACGGACGCGCTCTTTACGATCGCCGCGTGCAAGCGGGCCGAACGTCTCAACGAACCGATGGACTGATGTGAACGATCACTTCGGATAAATCGATTCTTTTCAAGGAAATGGAGGCGGTGTCTCTCTTCGGAGAGCGCCGCCTTTTCCATTCGGCGCGTCAACGGTTCGAGGGGCGAGATCTGTACAATGGAGGCTTTCCGTTCTCCGTCTTTCGTCCCCATTCATGCAACGATTCCGCACGCCCGAAGAAGTTTTGCAGCAGGTATTCGGCCACCGTTCCTTCCGGCCGTACCAGCGCCGGGCCATCGACGAATTGCTCGCGGGGCACGACGTCATGGTTCTGGCCGCGACCGGGGGCGGGAAGAGTCTCTGTTACCAGGTGCCCGCCTTGCTGCGCGACGGCCTGACGGTGGTGATCAGTCCCCTCGTCGCTCTGATGCAGGATCAGGTGCGCGCCCTGCAGACGCGCGGCGTGCGTGCGGCCTGCCTTCATGCGCAGACTTCATCGGACGAGATCTGGGAGATCCGCGGGCAAATCGACGCGGACGAACTCGATCTTCTCTACCTCACGCCCGAGCGCGTGCTTCGCACGGGACTGCCGCCGCGCACGTCCCTCATCGCCGTGGACGAGGCGCACTGCGTGTCCCTCTGGGGGCATCAGTTCCGCCCCGACTACGGAAAACTCGGCGAGCTTCGCAGCCGGCGTCCCGACGTGCCGCTCATCGCGCTTACCGCCACGGCGAGCTGCGAAGCGCAGGAGGACATGGTGCGGGTGCTCCATCTGCGCGGTCCCGTCATTCGAACGACGTTTTACCGTCCGAACCTTCGCTACGACATTCAGGACCGGACGGACGAGGAGGAGGCGCTCTTTTCGTTCCTCGCGTCCCGACACCGGGGCGACAGCGGGGTGGTCTACTGCCAGACCCGCAGACAGTGCGAAGAGGTGACGGCCTTCCTGCGCGGGCGGGGACTGCCCGCCTACCGCTACCACAGTCAGGTGGACATGTACGAGCGGGAGCGAAGCGCCTCGGCCTTCCTGCACGGGGAGGGCGTGATCATGGTGGCGACCAACGCCTTCGGGATGGGAATCGACAAGCCCGACATCCGCTTCGTCGTCCACATCGGCATGCCGACCTCGGTGGAGGCCTATTTCCAGGAGACGGGGCGCGCCGGACGCGACGGCAATCCCGCGGACGCACTCCTCATCGTGAACGCCGCCAAGCGACGGATGCTTCATTCGATTCTCGAGTCCGAAGAGACGGCGCTCGAGGCGGGGCCCGCGGAACGGGCCGAAAGGGAGCGGCGAGCCAAGGCCATGACGGGCCTCTGTGAAACCGGAAACTGTCTCGTCGAGACGCAGCTGAGGCTTTTCGGCGAAAAACGCCTGCCCTGCGGACAGTGCATTAACTGCCGGCATCCGGAGGAAACGAAGGACGTGACGGAGGACGCGCTTCGCTTTTGGACCTGCGTGAAGGAAGAAAATGAAAAGACCGGACGGGCGTATCCGCGGGACTACTACATCGCACTTTTGCGCGAGCGAAATCCCGATCGGTCGGCTCTGCACTGGCAACACATCGTTCGCCTTCTCATCCTGGAGGGGCTTCTCTGGATGCGGGACGCGGGTCTTTCGGAGTGCGAGTCGGTGCTCGAGGCCCGGGAAAACGACGCTTATCGGGACGTTTTGGCGGGGAAACGAAGGATACGCTCGCGAAGAATCGAGCCGACGGGAAAGCGTGCGTTGGGCCGTCCTCTGACGGAGGGAGAGAAAAGGCGCGCGCAGGCTTTGAGAAAGTGGCGCGAAGACGCGGCGCGAAGGGAGGAACGCGCACCCGAAAGGATTCTGACGGACGCGGAGATCATGCGTCTTGCGAAGCGGCCGCCGCGCAATGCCGAGGCGCTTTGCGAGGCGCTGCACGGTGCGGCCGAGAGAGCGGAGAACTGGACGGACGAAGTGCTCGTCGTCCTGCGGGATCATTCTTCAGGTTTCTTCTGAAGACGAGGCTTTTGCTTGCGCTTGGCAAGGATGCGGTCGAAGAGCCAGTTCGGCAGCAGGCGCAGAATCTTGGCGAGCACGCCCATCTGCCACGGAATGACCGCATAGGTCTTGCGCGCGAGAATGGTTTCGACGCAGACCTTGGCGAAGTCTTCGGGCTCCATCAGGAAGGGCATCTTGTAGGGATTCTGCGCGACGAGAGGCGTGCGCACAAAGCCCGGACAGATCGTCTGAACGAGGAGCCCCACCTTCTTCAATTCCACGCGAAGGCTTTCGCAGTACGTAATGACCGCGGACTTGCTCGCGCAGTACGCTTCGGACCCCGGAAGCCCCCGAATGCCCGCGACGGAACCGATGCCGACGAGCTGACCTTCGCCCCGCGCCTTCATCGGCGCGATGAAGGGATGGAAGGTGTTGGCCATGGCGAAGACGTTGATTCGGTAAACGTTCTCGAGGACCTCGAGGTCTTCGTAGAACTCCGTCTTCACGCCGTGCGAGATCCCCGCGCAGGCGATGACGATTGTGGTGCCCCCGGAAAGACGTTCAAAAACCCGGGCGGCGCGGATCATGTCGTCCCGATCCGTGATGTCCGCCACGATCGGGTGATAGCGCGCCGGATCGCCGGGGAGGGATTCGACGAGTTCCTGAAGCTTTTGTGCGTTGCGCCCGACGAGACCGAGCGTGGCGCCGCGGGCGGCGAATTCGTGGGCGAGTGCCGCGCCGATGCCGCCGGTGGCGCCCGTGAGGAAAACGTTCAGCATGATGACCCTGCGTAAAAAAGAGGGGAGCTTCGCTTTCGACGTGCTCCCCCGGTTGAATGAAGCGCTCCGATCAGCCGCGCAGACGACGGGCCTCATTAATGAGGTAGTCGAGGCAGGCGGGGGTGGCGTTGCGCGTGCCGACGAGATGCGGACCCGTCGTGAAGCGGCCCGCTACGCCGATCATCGGCGTGGAGTCGATGCGGTAGGCCTGCCAGAGCTGCGTGGCGATGCGGGCCTTGTTCTGAACGCCGAAGGAGCGCATGGTGCGTTCCCACTGCTTGGCGTCGACGCCCTGTTCGGCCATGAAGGCCGTGATGTCGGCGACGGGGTTTTCAAAGTCGTACACGTGCGTCTGGTAGATGACGCTTTCGAAGAAGGGCTGATGGAGTTTTTCGAGGAGCCCCATGGCTTCGAGAGCGAAATACACCTGCGTGAAGGGGAGGAACTTTTCGTTCCAGGCGACCGGGCAGACGCGCACGACCACGTCTTCGGGGAGACGCTTTTCCCACTCGTGGAAGACCGGTTCGAAAGCCAGACAGTGCGAGCACGTGTAGGCAAAGAACTTCACCACTTCGATCTTCTTCGTACCCGTCGGAAGGGCCGGTTCGAGCACGAGATATTCCTTGCCGGGGGTGTAGGTCTTGCCGGCGGCGAAGGAGGGGAGGGACAGGCTCGAAGCGGCGGTCGCAAGGAGCAGATTGCGGCGAGAAATCATGTGGGCCTCACTCTTTTAATTTTCAACAATGGACGTGCCGATGCTGTCGTCGGCGTTGCGGATTTGTTCCTGGATTTCACGGGCTTGTTCGGCTGTGTCGAAGGGACCGACGCGTACGCGCCAGACGTTGCCCGCGCGCGAAAGATCGGCCTGAATGCCGAACATGGCGAGCTGGGCCTGCATGTTCTGGGCGCGGTCCTGCGACTTGAAGGCGCCGGCCTGAACCCAGAGGGTGGCGGTCTTCACCTGGCCGGGAGCAACCGCTTTGCCGCTCGCGTCGCGGGCAGGTCCGGCGTCCGACGACCCCGCGGTGACCCGCTTGACGATTGCGTCGATCGTGTCGACCGGACCTTCGGAACCGGCCGCGGTCATCTCGTCGGGACTCTGATTGAGCTTTTGGTTGGGATCCACGCCGCCGGCGAGAGCCTCGGCGGGATCCACATCGGCCGTCACCTTGTCGACCTTGTCCACGAAGGGAAGGGGACCCGTCGTGAGGAAATAGGCGGCGCCCGCACAAATGCCCATTCCGAAGACGACGCCGAGAACGAACGAGGCGAACTTCGAAGAACGGTTGCTGCTGGCCATAGACGAACTCCGGGAAATCAATGGGCGGTTTCGTTGCGTTCCATGCTTTCGGGCGCGGCAATGCCGAGAATGGCGAAGCCGTTGCGCAACACCTGGCGGGCGGCGCCGAGCAGGGCGAGGCGGGCGTTGCGCACGGCCTCGTCGTCGACGAGCACGCGTTCGGCATTGTAGAAGGCATGGATGGCGGCGGCGAGATCCTTGAGGTAGTAGCAGACCACGTGGGGAGCTTCGTCGCGGGCGGCGAGCGTGAGGACGCCGGGGTATTCGGCGATCTTGTTCATGAGCTGCGCGGCCTGTTCGCCCGTGAGGGTGGAAAGATCCGCGTCGGCGAGCGTCTCGTCGGCGGGCACCGCGTAGCCGCGTTCGGCGGCGTTGGCGAAGACCGAGCAGATGCGCGCGTGCGCGTACTGCAGGTAGTAGACGGGATTCTCATCGCTCTTTTGCTGCGCGAGCGTGATGTCGAAGACGAATTCCGCGTCGGACTTGCGGGCGACGAGGAAGTAGCGCGCGGCGTCGCGGCCGGCCATGTCGACGAGGTCGCGCAGGGTGACGTAGTTGCCCGAGCGCTTGCTCATCTTGACGGGTTCGCCGTCCTTGATCACCGACAGCATCTTGTGGAGGATGTAGTCGGGGAATTCCTTCGGGATGCCGAGGTGGCGAACTTCGGAGACGGCCTGCAGACCGGCGCGGACGCGGGCGATCGTGCCGTGGTGGTCGGAGCCCTGAATGTTGATGGCCTTCGTGAAGCCGCGTTCGAACTTCGCGAGGTGGTAGGCGACGTCGGGCACGAAATAGGTGTAGGTGCCGTCGGCCTTGCGCATGACGCGGTCCTTGTCGTCGGTGACGCCGTGGCCGAGGTCTTCGAAGCTCGTCGTGCGAAGCCAAAGGGCGCCTTCGGCCTCGAAGGTTTTCCCGGAGGCGATCATGTCGGCGACGGCCTGCTGCACGCGGCCTTCCTTGTAGAGGGAGCTCTCAAGGTAGAAGTTGTCCATGTGCACGCCGAGGGCGGCGAGGTCGTCGTCCTGCTCGTTGCGCAGATAGGCGACGGCGTAGCGGCGGACGCGGTCCGTGTCGTTGATGTCGCCCGTCGATTCGATGGTTTCGCCGCCGTGAGCGTGAACGGGCTTGCCGTCGAGGTAGTCGCGGGCGATCGAAACGATGTATTCGCCGTGATAGGCGCTTTGGGGCAGATCGATTTCTTCGCCCTGCAGCTGGCGCGCGCGAAGCTTCACCGATTCCGTCAGATTGAGGATCTGCACGCCCGCGTCGTTGTAGTAGAACTCGCGCGTGACCTTCCAACCCTGCGTCTCGAAGATGTTGGCGAGCACGTCGCCGAGCGCGGCCTGACGGGCGTGACCGAGATGAAGCGGGCCCGTGGGGTTGGCGGAGACGTATTCGAGCAGAACGCTTTCGCCGCGGTGCGTCTGGTTTCGGCCGTAGAGCGCGCCTTCGCGCAACACCTGACGGACGATTTCCTGCATGGCGCTTTCCTGAACGCGCAGGTTGATGAAGCCCGGCCCGGCGATCTCGACGGAACGCAGGAGCTTGTCGGTTTCGGGATCGGCCTTGAGAGCCTCGACGATGTTCTGAGCGATGGCGCGGGGATTCTGCTTGAGCTGTCGCGCGAGATGCATGGCGACGGTGCAGGCGATGTCGCCGTGCTCGGGATTCTTGGGGCGCTCGAGAACCACTTCCGCATCATGAACACCCATGGCGGAAAGGGCGCGGCCGATCAGGGCGACGATGGCTTCTTTTTGTTGCAACAACATGTTCGAGAATGAAAATAGGGGAAAGAGAAAAACTCTTTGAAGTCTAGCGGACTTGGGCGGGGACGGCGGACCGCAATCCGCCGTCAGGCATCACAAAATGTGACGGCCCGACGTTACGGGAACTTCGGGCCGGTTTCGCGGGAATTACGCCTTCTTGTTGCGCTCGATGTAAGCGTAGGCGGAGTGATTGTGGATGGATTCGAAATTTTCCGCTTCCACAAGGTAGGAGTCCACGCGGTCGTCGGCGTTGAGCGTTTTAGCCATGTCGCGCACAAGGTCCTCCACGAACTTCGGATGATCGTACGCGTATTCGGTCACGTACTTCTCGTCGGAACGCTTGAGGCGGGCCCAGAGCTGGCAGCTCGCGGCGTCTTCGGCGATGGAGATCTGCTCTTCGAGCGACATCGGAACCGAGAGAACGAGCGAGGAGCGCAGGTGGGAGCGCTGGTTGTGCGCGCCGTAGCGCGAAATTTCCTTCGAGCAGGGGCACAGGCTCGTCACGGGAGCGGTGACTTCCTGTCGAACGCGGATTTCACCGTCCTGCGCGTCGGCGATCCAGGCGGCCCGATAGTTCATCAGGCTGTCGAGGCGGCTGACGGGAGCGGTCTTGCGCACGAAGAAGGGGAAGGAAATCTTGATCGTGCCTTCGCGGGCTTCGAGGCGTTCGAGCATGCGCGTCATGAGTTTGCGCACGACGTCGGCGTTGAGGGGCTCGTCGTTTTCTTCGACGAGGGCGATGAAGCGCGACATGTGCGTTCCCTTCTGGTCGGCGGGAAGCGAGACGGTGGTCTCGAGCGAGGCGACGCTGTGCTGCGGGCCGTTTTTGCTCTCCACCGTAATGGGGAGCGTGACGCCGCGGATGCCGACTCGTGTGATGGCGATGTTCCGTCCGTCGTGCAGGGACTGGACGTCGGGAAGGGCGTTCTTTTTATCGAGTTCCATAGGTTCTTTCTGGGTGTGCCGATGATCGGACGAGCGGTCCGGAGAAGAAAACATCGGCAAAATCGGAAACGGCGTCCGAACCGCCCCTAAATGCGTGTCGGTCGGGGCGAGGGATGCCGTCAAAAGGAATAGTGGGCAGATATCTTACTAAAAGACCGCCCGCCTGTGCGGGCGACAGCGCTCGGAAATGCCCAAGACAAGCCGTGCCGCGGGGAGAGGGACCATAAATTGTCACATTTGAAGCGCCCGAGAAACGGAAGTCTCCCTTTAGAATCACTTGCAAAGGAGAGGGCGGCGCGTGCGCCGCACGTCTCCGATGGATGAATCCGCTAGGAAACGACAATGATCTTTTATTTCCCTCCCCGCATGGAGAACCCTTTCGTTCGCATTTTGCTCGGCGTGGCCGCGTTCGCAGTGATCGTCGGCGTCGCGATGGTGGCCCTGCCCGTCATTCTGGGCGTGATGGCCTTCTGCTTTGCGGCCGGACTCCTCTATTGGCTCTACCTGAAGTTTACGGGGAAGCTCTCCGGGGCGGCGTCGATGGAAGAGACGATCCGCGAATCCATGGACCGCGCGGAAGCCGAATCGAGAAGCCGTTACGAGTATGAGGAGCGCGTGGAGGTCGGGATGATCGAGACGAGCGACAAAAAGCGCTGGAAGATGAACGACGTCGAGGACATTGAGGAGTCTCCCAAGGGGTCGAAGTAAAAATTTTTCGGCTTTTTGATGAAAACCCCTTGACAAATTTTTCTGGTTGAGGCATAATTCGAATCCTCGCTAGGACGGGTGCCCGAGTGGCTAAAGGGGGCAGACTGTAAATCTGTTGGCTTACGCCTACG